>Ga0208826_1000029_pt1 | contig 190000 bp, 151 predicted proteins | sample AD_UKC115_MetaG_FD_184451 | JGI IMG/M metagenome (GOLD analysis project Ga0208826, IMG submission 184451) | Active sludge microbial communities of municipal wastewater-treating anaerobic digesters from Hong Kong - AD_UKC115_MetaG (SPAdes)... | ecosystem: Engineered > Bioreactor > Anaerobic >...
AGCATTTTCAAAAAGATCGTTTAACTGGCCTTGAACGAAAGCTGGTACTTCGTATTCAAATAAATGACGTAATTCATTCTTGAGGTTGAATTTATTCAAGAGTTTGCGTCTCAAAGCTTTTAAACGTTTTTGTGTATCTCTTACTAATGCTAATTTGTTTGAATTATCGTTTGAATTGTTGTTTGAATTGTTAGTCGAGTTCATTGTTTGTTTTATATATTAATGATTTTATAAAGTATATGCTTGCAAAATATATTTTCAATTTTATATGTAAATTATAAAATATCTAATAGCCTTTACTAAAAAATATTAGTATCATATTATTTAATTAATGAACACAATTGCTTATAATTTATGTTGATTATTTATGTTGATTATTTATGATTTATGTTGATTGTTTATGATTTATGTTGATTGTTTATAATTTATGATAACAAGTTCATTTTGATATTTAGTTAAATGATTATTATGCTTTAATTATAAAAAAATTGAATATGAAATATTAAGTAAAAAAAATCGAAAAAATATTTTAGATACAATTTCAAACAATTGATAAAAATGTGAGAGGTTAAATAATTTTTAAAATAATTGCGATAATTAAATACTAATACTATTGTTAATATTTCAGATTGTAAATTGCTCGTGATCTTTTAAAAAATAGATGATCACAAAATATTATAAAATATTTATGTTTTTTATAACAAATAATTAAAATTGAATTTTTTGTTTTTAAATTAGGTTATTATTATTTAAAATATCAATATTTAATGTTTCGTATATATTTTGTTGTTAATAATACTATTATAAAACAAGAATATGAATGGCATATGAGTTTGCGTAAATTAATACCTAAATATAGTAATTGTTGCATTAATTACATGTCTAGAATTTTAAGTAAATATCCACATAATGATAAAATTAGAGAAAAATTAAGGTATATATTAAATTATGGTTATGTATCAAGTGATACACGAAAAATAACTGACGAAAATATATTATTTGAAATATGCGAATGCATTGCTTTGGCGAAAAAATTAGGCATCGATATAGAATTTTTAAACATTAATAACATTAACAAAATAAAATATGACCTTTTATCATATAATTTTATATACTATAATTTCATAAAAATAAACTATCAAGAAGAAGAATATATAGAAATTATAGATAAAATAGATTATTTTAAAAATGTCAAATTTAATCTTGGAATGTTTCCTAACAAGACTAATTTTGGCATTTACGATAATAATAAGGCCGTTTTAAAGTTGTTAAAATTATATACCGCCATTTATGATTTAGATGATGGTAATTTATTAGAAATACTTGAAGAAATTCAACGTAGGAGTAATGCTAATGTACTTTATCATTATGTTAAAATATTATATTATATAAAAAAACAAGATTTAATATGTCTTTTCGAATATTTGGTTATTATGATCCAAAAATATATTTATTATTTAAGTAAAAATTTAATTAAAAATGTAGATGAATTTTTATGTAAAAAATTTAATTACTCGAAACATAATTGTGCTCAATTTTGGAAAATTTTAAATATTATATCAAGCAAAAGTAATTATAAATATGTCTTAAATTACTTGATTAGCATCAATAATTGTAAGATGTGTAATAATGTGAAGGATGTTTTACTTAATATTTTGACTAAATATTTAAATTATGAATACAATATATATAAGATTAAATGTTATTATGAACCTATATATCTATTATGGCGTTTCGATTACGTTCTACCACAAGAACCATTATACCGCATTTTTAGAGAATTTAATTTGGAGAATATTTTGTGTCATGATGATGTTGATCACGAAATAAAAGTAAATGAATTTATTTTTGGTGTTTATAAAAAATTATTCCTGATGTTAATTAATAACAAATAATATTGATTTGTTATCTTTTTCGAGTTCAATAATAAATGGTATAATTATAACATTTTTTATTATTATTTTTTGTAATTAATAACTATTAAAAAAGCTAATGTTTGATTTTATAATAAACAAAAGCTAATTTTTAATGTCTGACTCTTTGTGACAAACTTTTTTTGTATCTTCTAACATTGTGATAATCAGAACTATCACTTAGAAATGATTTTCCTGATCTTTTGAATTCGCCTTCTGTAAAATTTGTAACTTCACCTGTTACTTTGTAATTGTCCGAATCTGGATTTTTTTCAGACTTGACACATAACTCGACTGTTACAAATTTGTAGTAGAGTTTTGTCTCTAAAAAATCTGATGGGCTTAGTGAATGTTTTGCGGGAACGACTTCATATTTTTTTAGTTGGACGACCTTAAATGAATACACATTCTCGTAAGGCTTTGAAGTTTGAGCATTTTCAAAAAGATCGTTTAACTGGCCTTGAACGAAAGCTGGTACTTCGTATTCAAATAAATGACGTAATTCATTCTTGAGGTTGAATTTATTCAAAAGTTTGCGTCTCAAAGCTTTTAAACGTTTTTGTGTATCTCTTACTAATGCTAATTTGTTTGAATTGTCGTTTGAATTGTCGTTTGAATTGTTAGTTGAATTCATTGTTTGTTTTATATGTTGATGATTTTATAAAGTATATGTTTGCAAAATATATTTTCAATTTTATATGTAAATTATAAAATATCTTGTGGTCTTTACTAAAAAATATTAGTAACATATTATTTAATTTATGAACACAATTGTTTATAAATATGCTGACAATCGATATGTTTTTTATATTTATATATGTTTGAAAAGTTAATAAGACTATATAATGAACAACGTATACTTTATAATATTTATTATAAATTTATGAAAAAAAAATGAAAATAATAATTTTAAACAACTTCATTAAATTAGGAAAATAATTAAATAAACTTGAATTTTAAATATACGACGTAAATTATAATGTCTGATATTACTAAAAATCTAACTTTACAAGATAAACAAAATATAATTGTTCTTATAAATGAATTAAACAACGATACTCTTAGAAAAATAGAAAATTTTATTTGGTTATACAAATCAACTTCAAATATTGAGGAACAAATGAAACAAGTTCAAAAAATATTAAATATTTTAGAACCATTTAATAATTTTCCGGGTTCATTTTATTCTGAAAAAGATTTAAAAGCACCAAATTATATGATAGAAACAAATAATAACAATATTACCCGTAATTTTTCTCGTAGTGAACGTTTTAATTATGAATTTAATTCATTTATTAGAATATGGGAAAATGTACAACTAGAAATACGCATTCAACAAATTGAATATTTTAAATTACATTTAAAAATAATGACTCAAATTTTATTTCGTCATGGTTAATGACTAGTTTTTTTATTGGTTTAAATTAAACTATTGTTATTAATTGAATAATAATGTTTGCATATTTAACAAAAACTACAATTATAGGTTCAATACTTCAAAATAAGTTAGAGACTATGAATATGTTATAGAATAAATAGAATCAGGAGGAATAAAACTAACACTAAAAAAATATAGATACGTATATTTAATTATCATATTTTGTTGTGGCAAGAATAATGTATAATATGATTTATTTAAAGGTTCTATTTTTTTAAATAATTATTACACTTTTTTTTATATATACTTTAAAAATTAATATGTCTATAATATGGACAATGTATATAAAAAATTGAATTAAAAATGAAATAATAATAAATAATAATAAATAATAATAATATTATAAACCAAATATGAAACCAAAAATAGCATGTGTGATTAATAAATATGAACCTATTTATGATACAAAATATTTACTATTTTATCATTTTTTAAAACTAAAACCATTTATCTGTGATATATCTGAATTTAAAAAATCGCGTTTTTTAAATGAAAATCTTTTTATATATGGTTTTAATGATTATAATTTTAATTATTCTATATTTCCTTTTGCTAAAAATATAATTTGTTCTGATAATAGTGATCGATTTTATGAATCTATAATTAATAAAAAAATATTACCTTTTAGCAAAAATATTTTTATATATGATTATTGTACATTTAAAATTTTAGATGAATCATTTTATATTCATGAACATATAAAATATGATTATACACATATTGTAAATACTACAAATGAATTATCTTATATGAAAGGAGATTTTGAAAATATAATAAATAATTTTGAAGCTGAGGAAGTAAAAATAGGTAAGCAAAGCGAAACTTTAGGTAAATATGATTATTAAAAATAATAAAAAAATATTAATTTTGGTGATTATTGAAAATAAAACGTTTTCCATTTTTAAAAGTAGAAAAAGAAAAAAAACCTATTACCAAGTTCTTTTTACCTGAATCATTTTCTGAGTTAGAATCTGTTTCGTTTACAAATTGTTGTTTGTTTCTGTTTTAATCATTATTTTCAAATGTAAATTGTTATATAAACGGTTATTTTGTAATTTTTTTTTATATTTAATCATTACTATTTAACAAATTAATTTGAATATATAAAAAGGATTATGATTTAAAAAATGAAAATATTTTTTAATAGCGTGTCCTTTATATAATATTATATTTAAAACATGTCTTGTACTTGTAATAATCCTAATATTCGAATTCACAATTATAGTTGTCCTACAGTTCCAAAGTGTGAATTTTGTTTAACACGTTTGGAACTGGATGGAGGATTTATGGCAACACATAATTATAATTGTCCTTACAAGACCAATACAGTTACGTTTATTGATGAACAGTCAGATGCTAAGAATTATGAAAGTAATAAAAAAATTTCCTGTTCTTGTAATAATCCTAATATTCATAATTATAGTTGTCCTACAGTTCCAAAGTGTGAATGTTGTTTAACACGTTTGGAACTGGGAAGCGGATTTATTGTAACGCATAATTATGATTGTCCTTATAAAATTAATACTGTTTCGCCTATTAATGTGTGGTCATATAAGATGCGAAGAATTATGAAAGATAGAAAAAATTAAAAATAATATGGCTCGTGTTAATATTTTTGTTCTATATTATTTCGATCATTTTTTTATTGATACGCTGTCCATGATCTTGCTTTATTACTTTTTATAATCGATTTATTTTATACTTTATTATTTGTCAAGATCCTAAAACAATATAAAAATTTCTGATTCATATATATAGTCCCCTTAAAATTATGGTAAAAAAAGAAAAAACAAGAAAAAGAAATAAAAAAAATAACAAGAAGGATAATAAAAATAAAGAAAAAGAAAAACAAAAAATAAAGATGCAATACGAAATCCGAGATCATGAAAATTTAGATAAAATATTTATAAATATGCTGGAAGAATATGTTATTTCGAAATATCCCAATTTAAATAAAAAAACACCCTCGAGGAAATATTTTTTAAATGAAATATTACGTGAAATTTTATTTTTTATTAGATCTGGATCATCGTATAGATTATGTAGATCCACAATAAGAAGATCCTCATTAAATAATTACGTAAATTTCTTCTCAAAAAATAAAATATTTATAAATTTTTATAATCATTTATATAGTCAGTATTCAGAAAAAGATAAAGAAGAAAAATTATCATGTATTTTTACTGATACTAGTTTTATTATAAATTCAAATTGTTTACATAAATATGTAGAAAGAAATAAGTATATAAAAAATAAATTTTCTATAAAATTATCACTTGTTACAGATTCAAATGGTATTCCAATAAATATGCAATTCGTAAAAGGTAATTTACATGATTCACCTTTAATTAAAAAACATTTTGAAGAAATAACAAATAATTTAGATAAAAAAGAACATGAAACAAAAAAATATTTTATGGCTGATGCTGGTTATGACAGTAAAGAAAACAGAACAATTTTACAAAATAAAGGTTTTGAAGTTCTTATTCCTCATAACAAAAGAAATGGAAAAACAATCAAAAAATTTAATGAAGAAGAAAAAAATTTATATAAAAATAGAATAAGAATAGAAAATACTTTTTCTAAATTTAAATTATTTAGAAGAGTGAAGCAAATTTACGAAAAAAATATAGATACGTATATTCAATTATCATATTTAGTAATGGCAAGGATAATGCATTCTATTATATGAATTATTTACGTATTTTCAAAAAAAAAAAATACATTTTTAAGGGGACTATTTTTCATTTTTTTTTTATTTTTTATACTTTTAAAAAGTATATAAGAACACAAATTTACTATTATATAATAAATACCTTTATAATAACATGATAATAAATATGAAAAAAATTGAAAAAAAAATTTGAAATGTATAAAAAATCATTTTTTTTTGATAATTATGATGTTTTATATATACTTGAAAAGTAAATAAGACTATAAATGGACATCGTATGAGAAAAAAAATGAAAAAAAAATATAATCACGTGTTATTATAATAAATTATAATATAAATTACGATATAAATGTTTTCAAATTCAGAATATACTATTGAATCATATAATTTTAAATGTTTAGATTATTATCCAGAGCAAGAATATGAAAATTCTACAACAGAATTACGTATAAAGTGTACAAATGGTAAAAAGATTGTATTAAAAGTAGTTACAAGTTTTTGTTCTTATGGTTGGTTAGAATTTGATGATTTAGAACCATATTTTAATAAAACAATTACAGATATAAAAGAAACATATGAAGTAGGAATGGTCGCTTCAGAATTATCCGAATATGATCGCAATATTGCAGTAGTTATTACATTTTCAGATAATACTGAATTCGAAATGGTACACAGAAATAGTTCAAATGGTTATTATAGTAATGGTTTTGACGTACGAATAATTTAAAATTGAATTAATTTTTGTTATTATATATTTTTTTTATTAATTAATTAAAATGTCATATAAAATAATTATAATTATCGGTTTACCTTGTTCAGGTAAAACATATCTTTCAAATACCTTTGATGATTATTTAATTTTAGATGATTATTATTGTAATTATTATACAATGCATTTAAAAAATTTTATTTTAAATAATCCAAAAATTATAATAAATGATCCTAGATTATGTTATAAAAATGTATTCGAAGATTTTATAAATGAAGTAAAAAAATATGTTGTTGATAAAGAAATATTTGTAATATTATTTGAAAATAATGTTAATCAATGTTTAATTAATGAAAATAAACGAATGAGTAATAAAAAAAATATTATTCAAGAAATTAAGAATTTTTCGTTATCGTATGATATAGAAAAAATTATAGAAATATTAAATGATATCAAATATGAAATATGTAAAGTATATGAATAAATAAAAATGAATAATATATTTTATAACATATTAAATATAATTATAACATATTAAATATAATTGTGATATATTAGAAAAATGGATAAATATCAAACGAATAGTATAAATTATAATAATAAAAATGAGGCGTATTATTGTCGTTTTACGAGTAATAATCAAGTTAAATTAGAAAATAAATTAGTTGAATTGCATCAATATTCTGAAAAATGTTATTTAACATGTTCTGGCATGGCAGCTATAACAGGTGTGTTTGAAAGTTTATTAACGGATAAGGATGAAATATATAACATAATAATATGTGATGATATTTATTGTGACACAATAAAGGTTTGTGATGAATTAAAAACTAAATATAAATCTATAATACATAAAATAGATATAAGTAATTCTGATAATGTTTTGAATTATTTTGAAAATAATTTAAGTAATCAAAATAATATTTTTTTCATAGAATCATGTACTAATCCAAATGGTTTTATAATGAATTTTGATTTAATACCTAATTTAAGATCATTATCTAAAAATTTTTATTGTATTGTTGATAATACATGGTTAACACATGAAATTTTTAATCCTTTTATATGCGATGTAGATATTGTAGTATTATCATTGGCAAAATATTATAGTGCTGGTAATTGTATAGCAGGAGCTATTTTATATAAAAATAATATTAAAGATTCTAATATATTGTATAATAATATCTTTAAATGGTTTAAATACATAGGTATGCATATTTCGCCTTATGAATGTGATTGTATATATGAAAATATGAAAACGTTGACATCTAGATTAACAAAATCTTATAATAATACCGTAAATGTATTAGACTATTTGAAAAATTTGAATATTGGAAATATAAATTATCCTCTGGACGATAATCATATATCTTGTAAATATTTCAAAAAATATTTTTTAAATATTGGACCTTCGGTATTTACGTTATTAATTAAAATAAATTATAATAAAGCTAAGAAAATATTACAAAAATTAAAAATTATACATTTAGTAACGTCTTATGGTCATAAATATACGTCGATTTGTAATTATATACGTCAAGTTAATATTAATGACGTTAAATATGTTCAATTTAGATTTTCTATAGGTTATGAAGATGATTACGAGATTTTAAAATCAGGCATGGATGAATTCATTAATTTGTTGAAATAATGAGATTTAAAATTTTAGTAAAAATAATGTATCTTTTATAATTGTCTGATGGTAAACTAATCCTAGGTTCACTTTTTTTATACCATGTTTAATTTTTTTTGCATATTGCCTTGTAATTATAAAAATATGCGTGATAATTCTAATAATCTTGTAAATTTAAAGCCACGTATATTATATTTTGACCAAGGAGATATTTATAAATTTTTAGATGATAATTATATTTATAGTTTCAAATATAATATAAATCAATTAGGAGGAAAGGATATTTATTACGAAAAATATATTAAATATAAGACAAAATATTTGAATTTGTGTAGAAAATAATATTTTTATGAATTTAAAAATGAAATAAAAATTTTTAAATATGATCAATAATACTATAATACTATATAATAATGACTCAAGTTAAAGAAAAGATTATTAAAGGATCTAGTTCATTTACTATTGATAATAATATTGTTACGTATTATGATGTAAAAGGTAAAATTATTAAGAGATTACAATATAATAATTATGAGGAAGCAAATTCACGTTTGGATCCTGATAGTAGAGGTAAAGCTACTCATATTAATGCCGGAGGAGCTAGTTTTTTGTGTTTAGGTTAATTTTTTATAGGATTTAATATATTAATTAAATATTTATGAAAAAAAAATGAAAATATTATTTTGAAATATACTTAGATAATAAATATAATAAATAAAATAAATAATATGTCTGAGACTAGTCCTTTATTACCATTAAAAATGAATTGGTATGAAAATTTTATTTCGAGAGAAGAAATAAAACAAAAAATTGCTGATTTAGAAAATAAGAAAATAAAACTAGGATCAGACTATTCTAATTTATATAAAAAATTAAATGATAAATTAATGACTTATAAACTAGATTTAAATAATGACAAAACTAGAATTTATTCAGAATATTTAAGTAATAATAAATGTGATTATGATACTACTTTTACGATTAGTAAGGATGATTTTAATAAATTTTTGAATAAAGTTATATCGAATTCTCAAATCTTAGAATTAGAGATGAAAAATAATAATTTTCATATTAAAAAATACGATATAGTAGAAAGATATAAAAATTATAATTATGAACATGTTTTTTCAAATAAAAATCAAAAATATAAAATTTTAGAAATTTTTAAAGAATTAGAAAAATATGATAATTTTTTAGATAATGATGCTTTTATTCCTAATTTTATGTTTTATAATAAAAAATATAAAAAATATGAGAATGCTATTCCTATTAATTATAATAATTATTACGAACGCAAACGCAAAGAAGAAGAATCTGCATTTGGAATTACCATGTGTTGTATAGCCTGTTGCACTTTAATCTTGAATATAATAGTTTTTTGTTCTTTGGATTACAATCCATCAGCTATTATGACGGGGATAATAATGTTTGGGATTTTCTTTGGTGTATCTTGTTGTTGCATTAGTATGTGTTACTCGACTAGTTGGTTAGAACATTTTTCATTAATTATGAAATTTATAGAAAAAAAAAAGAAAATAAAGAAGTATATTAATATTTTAGGTTATGAATCAATTAATAAATTAATTGATTTAGAAAATAATTTGAAAAAATTGAATACAGATATAATTAATTTGGAAAGTGATTTGAAAAATAGGTTATAATTTTTTTATACGTATTAGCATATATATTATTATACGAAATACATTAATACTTGAACTATAAATCTTTTATTAAAACATTAATAAAAGCTATGATTATTAATTCTTATATAAATATAGATTTTAATATATGTTTGATATTTTAGAAGAAGGAAATTAAGAAACTAAAGAATATTTTGAATATTTAGGAATAAAATATGATTTAAAATATTTAGGAATAAAATATGATTTAAAATATTTAGGAATAAAATATGATTTAAAATATTTAGGAATAAAATATGATTTAAAATATTTAGGAATAAAATATGATTTAAAATATTTAGGAATAAAATATGATTTAAAATATTTAGGAATAAAATATGATTTAAAATATTTAGGAATAAAATATGATTTAAAATATTTAGGAATAAAATATGATTTAAAATACCAAGATTGTATGTTTGAATTGAACATTTTAATTTCAAAATCAATATAGATAAATTTATTAAACAAAATTTAACAAAAGCAACAATTACAAATAAAAATGAAATTATAGATTATAAAATAGTCTTTACAAGTTGTTAATATAAAAATAACATATTCGAAAAAATAATATTTTGAATATTTTGAATATTTTGAATATTTAAAATATTATAATATTGATCAATATTTTTTTTAAATGACTTATAAGGCATTATAGAATAATGCCAAAATCTGATTCAATAAAAAAATACGATTTTGAATATGAGACACATTATAAAAATACAATTATTAAACATAAACAATATGTTTTTGATGGTAAATTATATACTAAATCAAAACTAATAATATTACGTAAAAATAAAGAAATAAAACGTAAAGAATATTATACAAATGGAATATTAAATAATATTAAAAAAGCTGCAATTTACGAATACTATGCTAACAAAAAAATAAAATTAAAGATGTATTATACGGATGGTAAATTGCATAAAATTGGAAAACCTGCATTAAAATTTTATAATAAAAAAGGTAAAAAAATATGTGAGGCATATTTTGAATTTGGAAATTTACATAGAGAAAATGGACCTGCCTATATATGGTATTGTAAGGATGGTGAAGAAGAATATATAATGTCTTGTGAATTTGGTAAATATATAAGTAGTTTTTTCGTATAATTTTTTTTTAGAATCTTTTAATTATTATTAATTATTTAATATTATTATGTTAATTATTAATATTTTTAATTTACAAATATATTTTTAAATGATTTTGATAATTATTTTTTTATAATATTAATTCGTAACAAAGATAAACAGAAAAGAAAGGAATTAATTATTTCTTTCGTAAAAGGACAAAAAATCGTTAATACAATAAAAACTTGGCAAATGAGTTTTAATATCAACTTGACGAAAAGGATATATTGCATTACCTACTTCTTTATTTATCTCATAGACACATACACCGTTATCCACTTTACATAAGCAATCAGTACAACCACCTTCATATTCGCCAATTATTACTATTCTTTTAATTGTATCAGGCAAATTCTTCATCAGACTTTCCAAATATAATTTTGGCCAAGATACGACAATTGCATTTACATCTGAAGGATATTTATCTTCAGATACATCAAAAACTTTACATTTTTGGAATTGTAACCATAACAGATTTTGAGCTTTGTCAGTCGCTGTGATATCGATATTGCAATAGGATTTCAAAACTAGAGTCAAAAAACCAGAACCGGCACCGATTTCAAAGGTTTTTGAATCTTTTAGAAAAATCGAAATCGAATTTAAACATTTACGATTCGTTAAGGCATAACCAATTGATTGAATATATGAATAGCGAGCTGATAAATTTGTAGGATAAATTTCAACTATTAAGATTATTTTCTTAGCTGTTTCGTATTCATTTTCAGAAGTCATTTTTGAAACAAGATTTTTGATAACATTAATTTTTTCTTGAGGTTTTAAGTTAGCATTCATTTTTTTGTATTCATTGTTGCGCATTTTATCTTTGGAATCAGAATCATAATTATAATCAGAATCAGAATCATAATCATAGTTAGAATCAGAATCTTTAAACTTTTTGGATGACATAAACAAGCCACTCAATAATGATTTTAAACCATGAAATAGATTTAAAAACCTATTTATTAGAATTATTTGATTTGTTATTTCTTGTAATTTTTTGAGTAAATTATCATTGGATTGCATGTATGAGGTTTATATTAGTATTTAAATAATGAAATTATTTTTTCAATTTTTTTAATTAAAATTATATGTTAATATTCAATATTTTATATAATTAAATGTCAGAATATTTAATTTTGAAAAATATCGTTATACTTTTTATAAATAATTAAAAATTGAATATTATAATTATAAATACACACTTAATATAATAACTAAACACTTAATAATTAAACACTTGATAATTACAAATACATATAATCATAATAATCATTAATATAATAGTTGTTATAAAACATCAATGAATAAATTAAAAAGACTATTATTAAATTTTAAATCCAATAATAAAAATATTAATGATGATGATCATATTGTATTACAAAAAATCAAATGGATAAATATTAATACTTTGGAAAATATAAAAATTCATTCTGATTTTTATCCTCATATTTTAATAGCTAAACGTGATTCTTCTGTAGATAACAATATTAAAAATACAGTTATTATTAAAGAATATACTAAAATTAATGAATTTATAACAGAATTAATGATCATGGAAAAAATAACTAAAATTAATGTTCCTATTCCTCATGTGTATGGTGTTTATCAAAATAATGTAAGACCTCAACAATCATTTTGTTTGGTCATGGAAAAAATAAATGCTGATGATATAATAGATCATATTCAACAAAAAAATTTGTATTATAATGACAAACTAAATATTATAATACAATTAATAACTTGTGTTAATAAATTACATAATTATAATATTTCACATCGGGATATCAAATGTGAAAATTTATTGGTTAACAAAATTAATAATAATGTAAAATTAACTATGATTGATTTTGCTGTTAGTATAATAGTAAATAATGATCAGGAATATAGCTATGATTATGTAGGAACTAGAAATTATTTTTCTCCTGAATTACATTTCAAAAGTAAATACCTGCCTAAAAATAATGATATATGGTCTGTCGGTGTAATAATTTATATATTATTAACTGATGGTTATTATCCTTTTATGTACGATAATAATAATAATAATAATAACAATATTAATAAATTTTATAAACATTGTATTAAAAATATTAGATATGATATGATAGATTCAAAAATATCTGGAATACTAGGGATGATTTTTACAAAAGAAAAAAAAAGAATAACTAGTGTAGAATTATGTAATAAATTAATACCTATATTAAATAATATTATATTAGAAAATAATATTGCTAAAAATGACATTATGATGTCACCTGGTAGAAGTATATTTTCTAAAACTTTTTGATTTTTGTGTTTTTTTATTAATTTGTTAAAAGTTAAAATAAATTATTTAATTATTTCTAATATACTAAAATTTATAAAAATGAATATCGTGTTTTATGAATGTTGTTTTATTTAATATTTTTATTATATTTGCTATTTTTCCTGATGTAATTATTATATTATTTTTATCATATTAGCGACATAAATGTCGAGATATATCCTATGTTTTAAAGCATTATTTGATTCATAATTTTTAAGTGTTTATTTTTTCTATATATTTAAAATCATAATTTTTTAAAACGATAAAATATATATTTTATTAATAAAAATCAGAATTTTTATAATTAGATATGTTAAGAATAAAATACAAAGAACAAGTATGAGTAATAGAAATAGTGACGAATATAATAATGATTATTTACTTAAGGATGATATAATAATCGATAACGTTATTTTTACTCAAGAATATTTATTTTGTTTAGAATGTTGTGTTAAACTTGCTGTCTATAATTTATATGAATTAAAAGATAAACAAATCAGAATAAAATATGCTAAAAATAGTCTCGAACAGGCAAAAGATAATAAAAAACTATATGAAATAAAATTAAATCAATCTAGAAATAACATATCAAAACAATCAGGAGATAATTCTGAGCATAGCAAACAATGTGATTATGAAATATGGATCTCGGAGCGGAAGATTTTATTAAAGTATATGAAAAATATTTAAATGGATAAAACTGTTTAAAATATTATGTAAATTATTTGCCGTTCAAGATTTTTATAAAATAAACAATTCAAGTTTTTGTAATTATCGTAAATTTCCTATTTCTTTTAGTATTGGTGGCTATTAAATCCTTTATGTTTTTTATTTCTTTAATTTTCATATTATAATGATTAACTAAATAAAAAAAATTTAGTTAATAATTTTCTTGTATATAATTAATCCATTCTTTTATTACCTCATTGGTATAATTACGTTCTTGCATTTCTTTTATAAAAATTTCTTCTAATTCTGATTGATCTGAATATTTCTTTTGTAAATTTATAATTAAATTACCTATTTGTTCGTTGTCACTTATATTTATATTGATAGCTTCATGATATCCATTTAAAATATTAATTGTTCTAGATATTCTACCTTGAAAACATTTACCTCGCGAATCTTGTATTTCTTGACATAATATATTTAATAATTCTTCTTTTTGCCTATTATTTTTTATAAAATCTAAAACTGGCAATAATATTTCTTTGTAATTTAATTGTAATCTAGAATGTATATATTCGTCAGTACAATAATTTAACAAAATATTTTTAATATTTATGGGAATATTTAATTCATTAACAAGTTCGTCAATATCAGTTTCTTTACATTTATAAGATGAAATAAAATCTATTACAGATTTATTAGTGGTAAATTCAATATTATGATTATGAACAGATTGAGAATCGGAATATATATTCTGATTAGTTTTATTGTTATTTAAAAATCTTCTAATTGCGGGATGTAAATTTTCTATTGGATTGCCACTAATATATAAACTACGTAATCTGGGTAAATATATTATCCATATTGGTATATTAGTAAGTTGGTTATAATGCAACCAAAAATCTAATAATTGTTGTAAATTACCTAATTCTTTTGGTATTTCTGTAAGTCGATTATTATTTAAATAAAGACTTCGTAATTGTTGTAAATTACCTATTTCTTTTGGTATTTCTGTAAGTCGATTATTACGCAAATCGAGTGTTTGTAATTGTTGTAAATTTCCTATTTCTTTTGGTATTTCTGCAAGTTGAGTATGAAACAAACAAAGTGTTTGTAATTGTTGTAGATTTCCTATTTCTTTTGGTATTTCTGTAAGTCGATTATTAGACAAATCAAGTGTTTGTAATTGTTGTAGATTTCCTATTTCTTTTGGTATTTCTGTAAGTCGATTATTAGACAAATCAAGTGTTTGTAATTGTTGTAGATTTCCTATTTCTTTTGGTATTTCTGCAAGTCGATTATGATTCAAGTAAAGTTTTTGTAATTGTTGTAGATTACCTATTTCTTTTGGTATTTCTGTAAGTCGATTATAATTCAAGTAAAGTTCTTGTAATTGTTGTAAATTTTCTATTTCTTTTGGTATTTCTGTAATTTGATTAAAATACAATAAAAGTTTCTGTAATTGTTGTAAATTTTCTATTTCTTTTGGCATTTCTGTAAGTTGATTATCAAATAAATTCAAAACCTTTATATCTTCCTCATATTCTTTATTATTTATTGATATCATTTTTCATATTATAACAAGTTAAATAACCAAATAAAAAAAATTTTCATTTTTTTTTTTAATAATTTTCTTGTATATAATTAATCCATTCCTTTATTATCTCATTAGTATAATTACGTTCTTGCATTTCTTTTATAAAAATTTCTTCTAATTTTGATTGATCTGAGTATTTCTTTTGTAAATTTATAATTAAATTACCTATTTGTTCGTTGTCACTTATATTTATATTGATAGCTTCATGATATCCATTTAAAATATTAATCGTTCTAGATATTCTACCTTGAAAACATTTACCTTGCGAATCTTGTATTTCTTGACATAATATATTTAATAATTCTTCTTTATGAACATTATTTTTTATAAAATCTAAAACTGGCAATAATATTTCTTTGTAATTTAATTGTAATTTGGAATGTATATATTCATTTTTACAATAATTAAATAAAACTTTTTTGCTATCCATAGGAATATTTAATTCATTAATAAGTTCGTCAATATCAGTTTCTTTACATTTATAAGATGAAATAAAATCTATTACAGATTTATTAGTAGTAAATTCAATATTGTGATTATGAACAGATTGAGAATCGGAATATATATTCTGATTAGTTTTATTATTATTTAAAAATCTTCCAATTGCGGGATGTAAATTTTCTACTGGATTGCCACAAATATATAAATCACGTAATCTGGGTAAATATATTATCCATATTGGTATATTAGTAAGTTGGTTATAATGCAACCAAAAATCTAATAATTGTTGTAAATTACCTAATTCTTTTGGTATTTCTGTAAGTTGATTATTATCTAAAAAAAATATTTGTAATTGTTGTAAATTACCTATTTCTTTTGGTATTTCTGTAAGTCGATTATTAGACAAATCAAGTGTTTGTAATTGTTGTAGATTTCCTATTTCTTTAGGTATTTCTGCAAGTCTGTTATATGTTAAATCAAGTGTTCGTAATTGTTGTAAATTACCTATTTCTTTAGGTATTTCTGCAAGTAGATTATCAGACAAAACAAGTTTTTGTAATTGTTGTAAATTACCTATTTCTTTAGGTATTTCTGCAAGTTGATTATCAGACAAAACAAGTTTTTGTAATTGTTGTAAATTACCTATTTTTTTTAGGTATTTCTGCAAATAGATTACCAGACAAAACAAGTTTTTGTAATTGTTGTAAATTACCTATTTTTTTTAGGTATTTCTGCAAATAGATTATGTTTTAAATCAAGTATTCGTAATTGTTGTAAATTTCCTATTTCTTTAGGTATTTCTATAATTTGACAAGACAAATTCAAAACCTCTATATCTTTTTTATATTCTGTATTATTTATTGATACCATTTTTTATATATTATAATGCATCTAACTATTAAAATAAAAAAATTTCATTTTTTTTAATAATTTTTCCACATATAGTTAATCCATACCTTTATTATTCCATAATTACCTATTTGTTCATTATTACTTATATTTATATTAATACATTCATGATATCCATTTAAAGAATTAATAGTTCTAGATATTTTTTTTTGAAAATTTTTATATATCTTATATTTCTTGACATAATATTTTTAAATATTTTTTTTGAGATATTATTTTTTTTATAAAAATCTAAAACAAGTTAATATTTTTTTATAATTTTATTGCAAATCGAAATACATATATTTAACTTAACAATGATCTAATAAAATCTTTTGTTTTCTATAAGAATATTTAATACCTTAAGTTTATAAATGTCATTTTTTTTACGTTGATAAAATAAAATAATATCTATTACAAATTTAAAGTAGAATGGACTAATAATCAGAATATATATTTTGATCAGCTTTATTATCATTAAGAAATCCTATGAAATGTAAATATTTTATAGGTACTAATAAATTACGTAATATAGGTAAATATATGTATAAGATTATTAGACGAAACAAGTGTTTTTAATTGTTGTAAATTACATTTTTTTGGTTTTTTTATTTTCAAAAAATTTTTTCTAATTTTTTTAACTTGTTTGAGATTAAATTTGTATGGATAATAAATTTATTAATCGTTTTTAACAAGTAAAGAATCTTCACGTTCTTTTAACCATTCGATGTAAGTTAAATATGCGCTATTGACAATTTTAAAATTTGTTAAGATATCAGGTTTTAAATAATTTAACCACATAAAACATGTTGGACATAATAAAATATTTTTTTTACCAATATAATAATAATTTTTATTATTAAATTTTTCTACTGTTATATCTTTATTATTACCAAAATAATTTGTTAATATAGTTGAATCTGTTAAATCAATAGGATTACAACAACCTGAAATTGAATATTTATTATTTTCAAGTGTATTGTAAAATAATGGCTCACCATGAGCGGAATTTATATTATCATTTTGAATATTATTTTTTTTGATGTTTTTATCTAAATTTCGTAAATAATATACTAGTTCTAATGTTGGGTTTTCTGCATAATACCATCCTTTTGGTTTTTCTATATCATTATTTGTATTTGATCCATTTTTTGTATTTGATCCAGTTTCAAGGTCATTACTTGATTCGTGATAATCGAAACGTAAATCTAAATCAAATAATGGTAACCATGTGTCAAAATATTTTTCTTTATCATATAAATCCATCATGGTACATTCTAATTTATGACATGCATCACATCCTAAACGTCCATCACAACATGTATAACATTCATCACTGTTCATATAATATTTATCTTTGTCGAATTTTACTAATGTATTAGGATCTAATTTTCCTAATTTTTCTTTTCGCCATGATGCGTTTCTAGTATCCATATTTAATTATTAATATGTTTTACCATAATATGTGTGTTTTTAAATTTTTATTTCATTTTTTTTGTGTTATTTTTAAATTATGAATACTTATTTTTTGGATTTCCTGACCATAACATTTGTAATTAACTAATTAAAAATGAAATTAGTTGTTTTAATAATATTCAATATAGATATTATATATAAATATAATGTCTTGGGCTCAAGCTCAAAATATACGCAAAAATGCTGAAAATGCTAGACAACGATTAGTTGACATATTAAATATCGTGCCAAATCCTATAAAAAAGGAAGCTTATGATGCAGCAAAAGATTTATTAAATCAAAGTTATAGCAATAATTTTGAAGCTTATGCTTCACAATGTAAATGGTGCTACTTTAAAATTAAAGATATGATTGATAATTATGAATTTAAACAGAGATTATATAATGGTAATAGTAGTAATTATAATTATAATGAATATGTGTATACCAAAGAAGAATGTATGCGTAATACTCAAAAAATATTAAATGAAAGGTATGAAGAAGAAAGGAAGCAAAGAGTAAAAATGGAATGTGAGAAAAAACAAGCTATATTACAAACACAAAAATTACAAAATATGAAAAATCCATGGCGAAAATTTACGGAAAAACTCGGTATTTATGATTGCTTGGAAGTTAGAAATAATATGTTAAAACAATTACAACAAAAAAATAAAAAAGGAGAATTAAAATATATTGTCAACGTTAATTGTCTTTGGGAACCTCGATTTGATAAATATGATGAATGTGATAAAATTGTTAATCAATGTATTGATAAATACAAAAAAAAAATAAAAAAATATAGTTCGATCAAGGAAAATATTCTCGCTCATTTAAAAAATGCTGGGATAAATAGCGAAACTGAACTATATTTATTACAACATGATAATCATAGTACTAATATAGATAATTTTATTAGTGATAATAGTGATAAATTGAATTTAATTATTGTTAATGGTAAATATGTTATGGCTAAAAATGATGGTTATGATATACTTTTAGATTTGGTAAATAAAATACTTACAAAATCTCATCTCGATATACTTTATTGGAGTAAAATTTTGCCAATTATACAAAAAGTAACAAATTGTCATGATAATTCCATTAAAATATTAAAACAATTTATAACATCTGATTTATTATTTCTCACTTATGAACAATATGGTATATTAAAAATTAAAAGTAATAGTATTGATCTATTTGAAATGCGCTTGAAAAACAAATTGATGACAGATAATAATGTTTTTATAGATGAAACAATAAAAAATAATAATAATGGTTTCGCGAATACAATGGCAATGAATAATAATGGTTTCGCGAATACAATGGCAATGAATAATAATAGTTTCGCGAATACAATGGTAATGAATAATAATAATAATAATAATAATTTTGTAGCGCTGCGACAACAAATAATGATAATATTAAACAATAATAATTATTCGTTCTCTGACATGGAAATAGAACAATTATGTTATGATGCAGAAAAAATGATAATTTTGAGTTTGGAGGAATTTGTAAAATCTCGTTGGTCATATATATTAATCAGGCGTCAGGTTTATTATTATTTAAATGGTATTGGTGATTGTAATGTAGACGATGATAAAGTTACAAATGTTTTAGAAAAAATATATGAACAGTATAATCTTGGTAATTTTAATTTGGTCTATGATGAATTCGATAGATTAGTATTATTATGTGATTTACAAGAATTTTATAATTTTGTTTACTATAATTATTATATTTGATTTATTGTTATTATAAAAAAATTAATATTTTAAATGCTATTTATACTAAATCCTGATAATATGCAAATGGTTGTTTTTCTGTTAGAAAGGTCAATTATCAGAACGAGAAACATTAATACATAAAATGTATGTGCTTAATAATACTAAAATATAAATAATACATAATTTAAGATTAGTTGTGTTTAATTTATAATTTTTATAAATATCTTTTTTTATAATTATGAATTGATAAAACAAAATAATCATATATAATTCGTGCTGTTAATATTATGATTTTGTATGATGTTTTTTTATCATGGTATTAATGTTTGTTTTATTATAAAAATTTTTTTTTGTTATTTCTTTGAGCAAATTATTTTTTAAGTAATACCTTTAGTATTTGCGAACATTATAATATTTAGGAACAAAACCTAAATAGGCTTCTGGATTACAAATACTATAATTTAATTTTCCATTATCTGCTATTTTAAAACCTACAAGTTCAGTTTTTAAATCAATATCTAATAATTTGAATTCTAAAGGTATATCATTAAAATTTGGATGATCTTGTATTTTTTTCTTTTCTTGTTTCATTAATATTTCTATATTTTTATTAACATTATCAATAACAACATTATCAATTTTAATCATTTCTTTTTCCGCTTTGTGAATTTCGCTTCTAAAAAATTCAATTTCGCAACGCAAATTGGCTGTCATATCATGATAACTGTTAATAAGTATATTGTTATCGTCGCTTATTAAATTTATAAATTCCGAAAATGTATATGTTGTTTCGTGATATTTCATTTCAGACATTAGATGAGTTTTTTTATTAGTATGTTGAATTGCATTTAAAAAATGTAAAAAAGATTCGTTTGTATTTTGATATTCATTATAATCATTGAATTTGTATATTGTTTTATGTTTTTTTAGATTTAATTTGAAACTGTAATCAACTAGTGAATAAATATTAATATTTTCTTTAGTAAAAATTCTAGTATGTCTATCGTATTTGCAATAATAATTTTGTAATAATTCTTCAATTACATTAATTTTATCAAAATATACTGTATAATCTGGAAAGTGTTGTCCATTTGTATAAATTGCTGACGATGTTTCTGAAATTACTATAATTATATTATAATTTAATATTTTTGCAATATCAGGACCTTCATTTACTATAATTGTTTTGTCCAAATTATATAAAGAACCCGTTTGATGATCAACAAATAAATGTAATATGTTAAACATCGTTTTATGTTATAATATAATATGTAGTAATATTTTTGAATTTTATTTTCATTTTTTTTATTTGATATGTCTAAATCCTAATTGTTAATATGAATGATAATGTAATGATCATTTTTGATTATTGAATAATTTAAATAGTTATCCTGATTTATTAATTAAATTAGCAACAAAAGAAAATGTACATTTAATAATATTATGTGTTTAGAAGCTTATATATTCAGATTTACTCAATATAAAAATGAAAAAAAAATCTTTAAATAATACTTTTATACTTGTGTTATATTATATTAAAATGCCTAATTCAAGACACGCTAAAGCTGAATGCAGTTTATTAACTCATATTGAAGGTCGTGTATGTCCTCATAGAAATTGTTATTACAATGATCTTCTTTTAGAAAGTACAGTTTCTTATTTGTTAGATAATTACGATTGGGCGAAACGAATTTTTGGCTATGTATCATGTCCTCCCCGATATCACACTGAACCTTGTGGTCTCAAATGCCTAATGTTTATTACACCAAATTGTTCTTATAATTGTCATGGTAAAGGTATGGTTTGTTTTTACTCTAAATGCTCAATGAGGCAACAATTAGAAAAGAAAACTCTCTCCTTCGTTTTGGATAAATCACCTTATATAATTATTAATGATTGTCCAGAATTGAGAACACTCCTAATCGCAAACGAAGATTACCTCAATGCCAACAATAACAACAATTAAAGAACACACAAATAACCAGTAAAATGTAGTTTTATTTATAATCATTCACAAAATTATCCTTGTAGTGAAAAGTATTTTAAAATGAAGAAAAATAAATCAACTTTTTTTTATAATAAAAATGAAAAAAAAAATTTATATATATTTTATTGTAATACTTATTATAAAAATGATTATTGATGATTATAATAAGATAAAACATTTAGAAAATGAAGAAGGATTAAAAACTAATTGGATAAAATATGCGAATGAAAAAACACAAAATTTAGATGATTATATAAAATTAAAACCAAATTATATAAAAAATGTAAATATTTTAAAATCAGATTCGAATTTTATAGAAATAATTATTAAATATTTAAATACTATATTTTCTATCGATTGTTCTTACATCAATTTTGACTTAGAAAAGAATATTGATAATTTTAAAAATACGATACAAAAAAAAACAAATAATAAAATTTTCTTTTTTAAATATTTATTAAATTATTTTAATAATTCTTTTTATACGAATAATGTTAAAAGGACCATTGATAATGAACAATATAATAGCGAATTTTTAAAATTATTATTAAATGATAATCCTTCTACATTATTACATTGTAATTTAATATTTACTAATATTGATACTTTATGTAAAAAAATATTAATAACTGATAAAGACATATATATGAAAGGATGTGCATTTTTATTTGGTTCTAGTGATATGAACGGTAATGAAATTGTTGTTTCTGATTATCGTATTAATAATTCAGATAATTACGTTGATTTGTTAATTAAATTAATGATACATGAATTTGGTCATAGTTTAGATATTGAACATTGTAATAAAAGAAAATGTGTATTTAATGGTATTATGTGTTTAGAAGATTTATTATATATTCCAATTTATCCATGTTTAGAATGTTGTTCAAAAATAGCTTTTGCTACTAATAGAACTTTATTAGAACAAATTAATCGTATGTTGGAAATTTTTGATAATGATATTAAATTTATGATGTGTAAAAAAATATTGGAATATTAAGACTTTATTAAGTTATTAATACTTGATATAAAATGACCTGTTATATCTAAACGATAAGTATTATTTTTAAATAAATATATGCCATTATTATTTTTTCTTTGACTAGTGAATTTAAAGAATTCTTCTAAATGATGTATTATTTTTTTATTATTAATATTATTCATATTATCCACATTGTTCATATTATTAATATTGTATAATGCAGTTAAACATTCTAAAGATACTACTAAATAATTAGTCTCGCTATCATAATCTGGAATATTGGATAATATTTTATTTTCTAATGTATCAATATAATTATTATCAATTTTTATTATTTTTTGTATTTTATTTATATATTGTGATATCCAATTTAGTGAAAATATATCACTAGGTAAATTATTAATTATTTTATTTATTAATTTTTTATGTAAAGAAATATTATTGTTAATTAATGATAAACTATCAATTATTTCATAATCCTCGAAAAATAATTTATATTTATTATTTTTAAATTTAATTAAGAAATTATTTAATAAAATTTTATAATAGTTATCAATATTTTCGATATTTAATTCATAATAACATTTAAATAGAAAACTTTGTGCCTGTGCATCTAATTTTATAAAATCATAGTCATAAATTTGTTTTTTAATAATATTATAAACTTGGTCTGATAATTTTATTTTATCTGAATACTTATTAAATTTATGTAATAATAATAAGTCATATAAAGTCCCTATATTTCTAATTATTCCTTCTTTTAATTTGTTATTTAACATATAATCATTAAAAAAATTTATTAAAGGCAGAGTATAATATTCTAATAAAGACATTTTATTAATAATTGCATTGTAGGCATAAAATTTGTTTTGTTCATTATTTGTGATTGATGCTTTTTGAATTATTGATTTTTTTATTTGTGCCCAAGAATAATTTTTGAATACTTTTGGTAAATATGTTGCTTTATTATAATTATTAGATACAATAACACCATATTTATTATTATCAAATTTTTCATTATCGTTTATTAATCCTGAATCAGATATAGATAATATAGGTAATTTCATATAATATATTTTAAAATTTGTTAACAAGTCCAAATATATAGATTTTTTAAATCGTAGTCGTCTCATATCTTCAAAAGTAGCTGAATAAGATATTCTAGGTATAGTTTCTATAATACTTTTATGAGTCATGTTAGAATAATCATTAGTCCAATAACCTATACAACCATGAACATTATTCAAACGTTCTATACTTACGAATATGCCAAAAATATTATTATATGTTTTAAAATCATCATTTTGAATTTTAAATTTTAGTGCATTTTCTATAATGAATGATAAATCCATATATATAATAAAATTATTAATAATAAAAATGATTAATAATAAAAATAATTAATAATAAAAATAATTAATAATAAAAATAATTAATAATAAAAATGATTAATGATAAAAATAATTGTTTTATCATCAAATTATTTGAATACACGTAAAATATGCATTTTATGTATTCTATTAACATTTTTTGAAGCTTTTTTTTTATAATTTTATTTCTTATAATTGGATTATAAATTTAATATTTTTATAAACTTAACAAAAATAATTAATTATATTCAGACTAATGTAAAATAAAAAAGTATATAAGAATAAAAAATATGATCATAATACTTTTTAGTAATAAAAACATAATAATTTTAAATATATATTTTTTATTACGTTATCTTTTTCTTTTTTATTCCGAAAAACATACAAGAGGCCAGTAAATATTCACAAAAGGGAATTTATTTTTTCTTTTTTATTTTTCATTTTTAATAATTATTTTATTTTTTATATTATTCATTTAATTAGTGTTTGATACTTTTTCATTACTTTTTATTTATTTTATTTTTGCTTTTTTTTTTTTAAATTTTTGATTGATTTTTTACCACACTTTTCTCAAAAAAAAAAGTAAATATGAATAAAAAAAAAGAAAAATATTTTATTTATGTGGTGATAATTTTTTTATTTTTTAAGTTAAAAAATAAAAATAAAAAAAATATAAAAAAAAAATTTTTTTTAGTAAAAAATTACCACAAAAAAATATAAAAAACGTAAAAAAGTAAAAAAGAAACCTAAAAAAAAATGTGGTAAAAATTTAGTATGATTTTTTACATATATCACATCCAATATTTATATTAAATTTAATATTTTATATATTTTTATATAATTTATTTTATATAATTTATTTTTTATAATTTTTTTTATATAATTTTTTTTATAAAATATATAAATTGTAAATATATATATACTGATATAAAAATGTACAAGATATATAATTTAGATAATTACAATAAAAATAAATATTTTATAGATAATAACTATGAAGAATATAATTTAAAAACATTGGAACAAAAATTAACTGAAAGAAAAAATTACCATTGCCGAATTAGCAAAAAAAATAATTATATATTTTTTGGTGACATTGATAATTTTAACAAAGATTTTATATTTATTCAAGACTTGCTAATTATATTTTTAAAAAAATATAATATAATAATCGAACAAAATGATATAAAATATACAGAAAATATAGGAAAAAAAGGTTCATTTCATTACACAATACCCAAAATAAATTGTTCTTGTGAAAAAATAAAAAAAATATGTAATATGTTTTATTTAGAATATCAAGATTTATTTTATATAGATAATATAAAATGTGTAGATACTACTATATATAGTGATCATTGGTTTAGATTTCCCAATCAATTAAAAGAATCAAAAAAAAATACGGAGCACATTATAAAAAGAGGTAACATAATAGATTTTATAATAGATTATATACCAAATTATAGCATCAATATAGAAACATATGAAAAAATTGATTCTGAAGTAATAAATCGCAATAAAAATAGTAAATATAAAAAAGCACAACACGATACGATAAAAATTATAAATGATAATAAAGATAATAAAGATAATAAAGTACAAAAAAATATTAATATGAAAAAAAACATAAATATCGAAAAAGAAAAACAAAAAAAAGTTGTCATGAAAAATAAAATAGATATTAAAAAAAAAGAAATTAATATTAAAAAAGAAGAAATAGATATTAAAAAAAAAGAAATTGGCGTTGAAAAAGAAGAAATTGTTGTTACTACAGATTTAAATATAAAAAAAGAACAAAAAAAAATAAATAAAAAACAAGAAAATAAAAAACAAGAAAATGTAAAAAAAAATACTCAAACACCGGATAAAAAATTTTTTAAGTTAATTGAAACAACTAAACATAGAAATAAATTTCTATTATATAAAAATTTTTTTGATGTTTGTTTCAAGCAAATCCGTTTTGATACATATGAATATTGGGTAAAAATAGGTATGGGACTAAAAAATACATATGGTCAAGATGGATTTATTTTATTTGATTATTATTCTTCTAAAGGTTCAAATTATGATGGAACAGAAATAACGAAAAAAAAATATCATAGTTTTATTAATAATTGTGAAAATGGTATAACATCTGCCACTATTTATTATTATGCAAAAGAAGATAATATAAATAAATATCAAGAAATAATGATGCACGAAGAATTTATATTTGAAGATATTAGTATAGCATATAAAATAAAAGAACTACGAGGAAATTATTTCATAATAAAAAATAATTTATTGTATTGTTATAATGGTAATTATTGGGAAAATAAAATAACTGAAATTGTAAAATATATTTCAGATGACTTGTATGAATATTACAAAAATTTAATAATAGATTTATATTGGAATTCGAAAGATTTTACAAAATATAAAAATATGACGAAAAAATTATTAAGGATAAAAGATATTATGAATATTATAAGCGCTTATAAAAATATTAATAATGATAGTGATATACAATTTGATAATAAATTTAATTTAGTATGTTTTAATAATATTGTATATGATTTATTAACATATGAATTTAGGAATTATAAATATGATGATTATGTAACAATTACAACAGGTTATAATTGGTCAGAACCTTCAGTAGAACAACTTGAAAATATAAAAAAAATTTTTATTGATATTATGCCAATTGAAACTGAAAGAAATTTGTATTTACAATTAATGAGTACTATATTGGAAGGAAGATGTTTAGAAAAATTTATAATATTAAATAATTCAGGTAGAAATGGTAAATCAATGATTAATGATATATTGTTGGCTGCTATGGGTAATTTTGGAATTATAGCAAATAATGCCATTTTATACGAAACAAATAAAACAGGTACTAATCCAGAAAAAGCAAATTTAAATTTTAAAAGATTTATTGTTTTTAGAGAACTTCCTGCTAATAAAAAAATAGAAAATTCTATCATGAAAGAATTAACAGGTGGAGGCAAATTTAGTTCGAGGTCTCATTATGAACAAGCTACAGAAAAATCATTACATTGTACGATAGTTGTCGAAACTAATAAGAAACCGGAATTTTCAGAGGAACCCAATATTGCTGATTTTGACAGAATTATTGACTTGTTATTCAGAAGTTATTTTACTGATGACGAAAGTATTTTAAATGATAAAAAATTTATATACAAAATAAATAAATATTATAAAACACCAGAATTTCAAAATTCCCATAGATGTGCAGTTATGAAAATTTTAATGGATAACCATAAAATATATTCTCATAATAATTTTATATTGCAAATACCAGATAATATAAAAAAAAGAACAGAAAATTATTTAAATAATAATTGCGATATTTTAAATTGGTTCAAATCTACGTATGTTTATGTAGATTCTAAAAAAACAGTTTTGAGTATAAAAGATATTCACCAAAATTTCATTAGTAGTATATATTATGAAAACTTATCCAAAACAAATAAACAAAAGTATTCTCATTACGGTAAATTTAAAAATTATATAATAAATAATGTGTATTTAAAGAAATATTATGTATTAAAAACACGTAAATATAATAATATTATCGTACAACATAGAGAAAAAACTATTGAAGAATTGGAAGTTGAAGATTTGGATATAAAAAATGTTGATGATTATATAGCGTTAGAAGAACAAGAAATTATAGAAATTGATGGAGACGACTAATAAAAATGAAAAAAAAATATTATATAATATATATTTTAAATTATTATATATATATATATATATATTACATTATTATATATATTAATATATAATGAGTTCAGAGCAACAAATGAAAAAAATTATTATAAAAAAAACTAATGAAAAAAGACCCCATACAAAAAAAACAAAAACACAAAATACAAATAATACAACATTAGAACAAGAAAATACACAAGATGTAAAAATACTGGAAAAAGAAAATACACAAACTATAAATTCAGATAAAGAAATAAAAAAACATAGAAGACGTATTTTATTAGTAATTGTAAATAAAATATTACAAAATGTAAATAAAGAACAAATAGACGACGTGAGAAAGTTTATAAATATAGAAAGAGAAGATATTTTGAATACAAAAAATAATTTAATATTAAATGAAATGGAACAAGAAATATTATTATATTTTAATAATAACAAATACATGCAATTAAAAAATCCAAAACAAAAAAAGATACTATTGAATTTTTTAAAAAATGCGTGTATGGAATCGGGATATAATTTTTCTTATTCTAAACAGGAAGATATTATTTTCGTAAATGAGAAAAAATATAGACGCACAGTATTTTTATATTCAATTCAATAATTAGCCTTTTTATTAGAACATTTTTTTTATACAAGTATCTGCCAAAAAAAGATGTGATGTATGGTTTGATAACTTTATTTGGTGTAATAAATGATATAAATAATTTACGAAAACTCATTGAATATAATATTCCAAAAAAATTTATTATGTCTCGTACAATAGTTATACAATCTAATTTTGGTATTCGTTTTATAAAATTTACACGAATAATTAGAATAAAATATATATTTAAAATTATAATCATTTTAACTTTTGAAAAAAAATATTGCTTTAAAAAGTCGATTTTTAAACTATAATATATAAATTTACATGAATCGAAAATTATGATTCTTAAAAAAATGAATTCTTTTTTAATACGTTGTAATATGTAAAACTAATCGTATTTCTATTTTAAAATTAATAGTTTTGATAACTTCCAAGATATTTTGTTTTTTTAAAACGATTTAATCCGAATTATTTAAAATTAATTGTTTTAATTCAGGTATATTTTTTCATAATGATCATCTGAAATATAATTTACTAAAAATTTAAATAATCAAGTCTATAAACCTATTTTACAAAATAATAAATGTCTCAAATAATAATACAAATAATTATGATACTAGTAATTATAAGTATCGTAAATATATCAAGTTAAAAATAAAAAAGAAACACAAATAAAAAAGAAATACAAATAAAATAATTGACGATAATTATAAAAAAAATAATATTATTAAATTTAGTAATATTAGTATTGATTATTTTGTGCCATTACTTATTGCATCGTTTGTTAATAAAAAATGAAAATACGATCTTAAATAAATATATATATAAATAATATTTAATATTACATATAATAAATGAAATTAAATATTTTATATTTGAACTATCATAATGATTTATTTATTGATCTTGATAATAATGAATATGACTTTATTAAGATACCAAATATATATGATTTAATAATTGTAAATACAAAATATAATAAATTATATGATACGGATAATTATTATATAAGTGTAATAGATGATGAAATGAGTAATAATTTAAAAAAAAAACTTTATTTTAATATAAACTACTATTATATCGATACTATATGTGATCACGAATTTTATAAAAATATTAGATTCAATTATAATATCGCAAAGCACTATACTGAATTTGAAATGTATGGGGATCTTGTCTATTTAGATTATTATAATACTCCAAAAAATGATATAATGTTAAAATATGATTTTGATAATGATTATGATAAATTAAAATATTTTATCGAGAATTGTGTAAAGGATAATATAGATAATATTGATGATTTTGTGAATGATTGTATTAAGGATTTAGATGATGATTTTGTTAAGAAATTTGCCAAGGATTTTAGTTATAGTGATGAGGATTTAATCAAATATTGTAATATTTATAAAAGTGAAACAGATACAATTTTTATTAAACCATCTGTAAATGGCATTTCAAGTGAAGATATGGAATATTTTATGACTATGTTACCATGTATAGTTATATCAAATAGTGAGCTTTTAAAAAAAGCAACCTGTTTTGATGCCTCACGATATTATGATGGAATAAAATTTCCGTGTAGTATTAAAGAACTAGAATGTTTTAGATTTTCACATAGAAATAGTCTTTGTCCTACCACTTACGTATTTCAGGATTCAGTTATAGTTATACATTTATTTAATATTGGCGGTAATTATGTTAAGCATGCGATAAAAAAAAGTGATTAAAATAATTTATTCATGTTTGATTATTGTAATAAATTATTGGTCGAATTAAAAATATTAAATTTTTATAAGTGATTATTAAAAATAAAAAAAAATATATTTATCGTGTTTGGCGCATTAACAAAAATAAAGAGGCTGCTAAGGTTGTCATTGAACCAACAATAACACCTTTAGAAAAAGAATTTTTTATTGGCAATTCATTCTCTTCAATTTTTTCAACATTGAATATGCATTCATTATTTAAAAAATTGCAATCAGAATCTATTTTTACTCTAGTTTTAAAATCTTCGAATAATTTTTCTTCTAATTTTTTATTAAATATTTCTTTTTGACCAATATATAAATTTACATAATTTTGTATTAAAAATGAAATATCATATGTTGGTTTCCATGTAATAGATGTTTTATTATCTTGGCTTTTCATAAAAGGATTAAATATATTTGAAACTGCTTCTGTATTATTAAATACAAATTCATAAGTAAAAGAACAATCACCTGCTTTACAATCTCCTCCTGTAATTTTAACTTTTAAACCGTCAGATAAATAACGTTTATTTATTATTTCTTGTAAATATTTGTAAAATTCAATATGGTCCGTATCTTTTGGATAATCATTATGATTCATTCGAAAACCTAATGTTCTATATGCATCATTACAATTATTACTAATACCAAAAGATATTTTTTTATTAGAATTATTAAAAAATTCTTGCTTTCTCCTAAATGTTGAATCTAGAATATTGTCAAAGTTAGACATTTGAGTTTATAATATAATTAATTATACGTGTTTATATATAAATATATCTATTTGGCATTTTTTTTTTCATTTTTTTTAGTAAATAAACTAGATATATACATTTTTGTGAATGACAACAAGTTCTTAAACTGTATATTTGTTGATATAATTAGGTTAACGTAAATGCGAAAATCATGATAATATATGGTTGGTTACAAAAAATAATATTAAAAATAGTAAATATATTATTAAAATCTAAAAACAATCGTTATTAAAAATAATTTTATACATGTTTTGTTAATTATGAATTGCTGTGATTAACAACATATTATGATAATCGTTATGTTGATTATGATATATATAATAAAATTACAAATTTATTATTATTACAAAAAATTCGAACAAAAAAACAAATTAACTAAACGTTTTTAACTTGCCCAACAAGGATCAGGATCAGAACCATTAATATAATCTTCATAAAAATCTAAAATATGATCAAGATATAAATTATATTCTTCATCATTATATTTTATTTCGTCAATTGAAATATCATAGTCTTTTAATTGAATTATTTCGTCTAAAATATCGTTTATTATTTTATCACCATGACTACATACGTCAGAATATTGTATTTTAAACCATTCATATGAATCATAATTTATTTTATTATATAATTCTTGATATTTTGGAACGAATATTACACGATCGTCGTAAAATTTTTGCAAAATCATTTTATCAAATGTATTCATCGATATTATATATTGACGTAAATATTTATATATGTTTTAATTATAAAAAATTTGTTAATTAAAAAAAAATATTTTAATGATTATTTAAAAGAATATTATAAAATAATATTTTTAAGAAAACAATATTTGAATAAATAATTAAGATAAAATAATCATATAATATTATATTTACGATTGCTTTATAAACTGTATAAATATTAAATTATCATAATAAATTTATGTAGATAATAAATGCATACCACAACCATATCTTACTGTCATTGTTCCCCCTAGAGAACTATAAGTTAATGATAATGATAAAGATAATACATCACCAGAAGTCAAATAACCACCACTAACGTAATTCATGGTTCCATCTATCGCTGGATTACCTGATGGTATCATATTATTACTATACCATGTTATAGGTCCTGACGTAGTATTTAATGTTATATTGAAACCATATACAAATTGATTAGTTCCTGTTCCAAATGTAATACTAAAAACAATTACATATGGTCCTGTAATTACGACTGCACCTCCTGTTGCTCCGGATGTCCATACACCTCCTTCATTCCAATTTAATGATGATACGCCGACACCTAAAAGTAAATCATTCCTAGTATCTGTTACTGTTGCACCTCCGGTAGTTGGATAAGATAATGCTGTTCCAGTTCTAATCATCGAAAACCCTGATCTTAACATTGGTCCAGCAAATCCCGTTGGTCCTGTTGCACCTGTAGGCCCTGTTTGACCTGTTTGTCCTGTAGGTCCAGTTAAACCTAGACCAGTAAAACCTGTAAAACCAGTAAAACCTGTAAAACCTGTAGGTCCTGTTATTCCTTGTAATCCTGTAGGACCTGTTAATCCTTGTAAACCTGTAGGACCAGTAAAACCCGTAGGACCAGTAAAACCGTTATTTGTTATTCCTGTAGGACCTGTTTGACCTGTTAAACCTATAGATCCTGTAGGACCTGTAGGACCTGTTAAACCATTTAAACCAGTAGGTCCAGTTAAACCAGTAGGCCCTATTGGACCTTGAGGACCAGTAAAACCAGTAGGACCAGTAAAACCTTGAGGTCCTGTAAACCCTGTTGGGCCAGTTAATCCATTTGGTCCTGTAAAACCTGTTAAACCTTGAGGACCTGTAAAACCTGTAGGACCTGTAGGTCCAGTTAAACCATTTGAACCATTAGGACCTGTAAAACCTATAAAACCGGTTGGACCAGTTAAACCTTGTAACCCTTGTAATCCTGTAGGACCCGTAGGTCCTGTTGGTCCTGTTAAACCTTGTAAACCTTGCGAGCCTTGAGGGCCGGTAAAACCTGTAGGACCTTGTATGCCTGTTAATCCTTGAGAACCTGTAGGCCCTGTTTGACCATTTGAACCATTGGGTCCCGTTTGTCCTTGAGGACCTGTAAAACCTGTTAACCCCTGAGAACCTTGTGGACCCGTCAAACCTTGTTGCCCTTGTAATCCTTGAGGACCTTGCAATCCTGTTTGACCTTGAGGTCCCGTAGGTCCTGTTAATCCTTGTTGTCCTAAAGGACCAGTTAAACCATTTTGACCTAAGGGACCTTGTAAACCCGTGAAACCTGTAGGACCCGTTATTCCTAATGATCCTTGAGGTCCTGTAGGTCCTTGTAATCCTTGCAAGCCTGTAGAACCTTGGGGACCGGTAGGACCTGTGAAACCATTTAGACCTTGAGAACCATTAGGACCAGTAGGACCTTGAGAACCTTGAGGGCCCGTTATTCCATTTATACCTTGCGAGCCTTGAGGACCAGTAGGACCAGTAGAGCCTTGTTGGCCTAAAGAACCTACTAAACCATTTGAACCAGTAGGTCCAGTAAGACCAATAGGACCTTGAGGACCTTGTATTGTTGGACCTTGAGGACCTGTAATGCCTTGTATTCCTTGTTGGCCTTGGGGACCCGTAGGACCATTAGAACCAGTAGAACCAGTAGAACCAGTAGAACCTTGAAAACCTGTTGAACCTGTAGGTCCTGTAGCTCCATTTGGCCCCGTAAAACCAGTAGTACCATTTATACCTTGAATACCTAAAGGACCTGTGGGCCCTGTGAAACCTTGTAATCCTTGTATTCCTTGTAATCCTTGTATTCCTTGTAGACCTTGCGCGCCTTGAGGACCTGTAGGTCCTAATAATCCTATAATTCCTTGTAAACCTTGAGGACCTGTGAATCCTTGAGGTCCTGTTTCACCATTTGATCCTTGAGACCCTGTTGGACCTGTTGAACCTTGAACACCTAAAGGTCCCGTTAAACCTTGAATACCTAAAGGACCTGTAGGTCCTGTAAAACCTTGAGGTCCAGTTATGCCATTTAAACCTTGTAATCCTGTAGGACCTTGTGTTCCTGTTGAACCTTGAGGTCCTGTAAAACCTGTATAACCATTATTAGTTGCACCTTGAGGTCCTTGTTGGCCTTGAGCACCTTGAGAACCTTGGGGTCCGGTTATACCATTTGAACCTTGTAAACCTGTTGAACCTTGAGGACCTTGAGGACCTTGAGAACCCTGAGGTCCTTGTAATCCTTGTAATCCTTGTAATCCTTGAAGACCGGTATTACCTATTGGTCCTGTAGGACCTGTAGGACCTTGCAAACCTACAAGACCATTTGAGCCCGTAGAACCAGTAGGTCCTTGTAAACCTTGTAATCCTTGTAATCCTTGCGGTCCAGAACTTCCAGTATTACCTGTGGGTCCTGTTATCCCTGTTTGACCAATTAAACCCTGCAAACCTTGAGGACCTGTTGGACCTTGAGGACCTTGAGGACCTGTTGGACCTACTGTATTTGATCCTTGGGGACCCGTAGGACCTAAAATACCTTGAGGTCCAGTTATGCCAATTAAAGAATTCGGGCCCGTTATACCTTGAGGACCTGTGGGTCCTGTAAAACCTAATAATAAATTTACAGGACCCTGAGGACCTATTTGACCTTGAGGACCTGTAGGACCATCCAAACCATTTAAACCATCTAGACCATTTAAACCTGTAGGACCTTGAGGACCTTGGGGACCCGTAGGACCTTGAGGACCTGTGGGACCCTTTATGTTTAATTGGACATCTAAAGTATTTTGTATTAAATTCATTTTCAAACTTGCATCTTCGCTAGTAAATTTTAAAAAATCATTAATATTCACTTTAAATGGACCAGATGTAACGGGACCGTACAAATTTTGTATTGCTTCTACATTAAAATATACTTGTTTTTTGTGTGAATTAGATGATGATTTAGAACGTTTATGTTTATTTTTTTTATGTGATTTAAAACTATCTGATGATAATGAACGTTTATGTTTTTTATGATTATATAACATGATACTATATATATAATAAAAGAAAATTACAAAAAATAAAAACCAAAAAAATAGGATGATATATATAAAATATATTATTTGAGATAATAATAATAAAACTGAAATTATGAAAAATATTATAAATATATAAATTAATAATTAAAAAAATATATTATAAAAATCAATAATTTATGATAAAAATCAATAATTTATGATAAAAATCAATAATTTATGATAAAATTTAATAATTTATGACAAGAAATGCATATGACATCTACTAGTTACTACTACGTCGTTAGCCCCGGCTCCTCCATCAAAATATGTTACACTATTTGCTGCGGTAATGACTGTTGATGATGTTAAATTATATATTCCTGATGCAACAAATGTTCCTGATTGACCAGTTGTATTTGCATAAAAACCTTGTGTAGATATTGCCGCACCAGCAAAAGTTCCTGTTAAATCTGTTATATATGTACTTGCCCCTGTTGTTACTTCTACTTCCATTATTACCAAATATACACCTGTAGTAGGTATGGTTCCGCTAGCATTTCCAGAAGTCCATATACCATTAGACCAATCTGTTCCAGCGGTAATAGTTAATGTTAAAGATCCAGATGCACTAGTAATATTTGTACTTGTACTTGTTCCAGCAATAGTTCTAGTATTTTGCATAGAAAATCCTAATTGTGTTATTGTTCCTGTAGGTCCTGTAGGTCCTGTTTGACCAGTAGGTCCAGTTATTCCTGGACCTGTAGGACCAGTAGGTCCTGTAGGACCTGCAGAACCTGTTGGACCTGTTGGTCCTGTAAAACCTGTAGGACCTGTAGGACCTTGTAATCCTTGGGGTCCTGTTGGTCCTGTTGGACCTTGGGAACCTGTTTGTCCTGTAGGACCTGTGGGACCTGTTATTCCTAGACCGGTAGGGCCTGTTGGTCCTGTAGGGCCTTGAGAACCTTGAGGTCCTGTAAAACCGGTGGGTCCTGTAGATCCTTGTGGTCCTGTGGGTCCTGTTGAACCTTGCAAGCCTTGAGGACCTGTAAAACCCGTAGGACCTGTAAAGCCTGTTTGTCCCTGAGGACCCGTTGGACCTGTGGGACCTTGTATGCCTTGAGGACCTGTTGGGCCTTGTAATCCTTGTTGACCTGTGGGTCCTGTTGGTCCTGTAGGTCCTTGTAATCCTTGTTGTCCTGTCGGACCTGTAGGACCTGTTGGCCCTGTTGGACCTTGTAATCCTTGTTGTCCTTGAGGACCTGTAAACCCTGTAGGACCTGTAGGACCTTGTAATCCTTGTAAACCTTGTTGACCAGTAGGTCCAGTTGGTCCTGTTGGACCTGTGGGACCTTGAGAACCTTGAGGACCTGTGGGGCCTTGAGAACCCTGAGCACCCGTTGGTCCTGTTGGTCCTGTAGGACCTGTAGGACCTTGTAATCCTTGTTGTCCTGTAGGACCTGTAGGACCTTGTAATCCTTGCGAGCCAGTTGGTCCTGTAGGACCTTGTTGTCCTGTTGGACCTGTGGGACCTTGCAAACCCTGAGAACCTGTGGGTCCAGTAGAACCTTGCGATCCTGTTGGACCTTGTGGTCCTGTTGGTCCTGTTGGTCCTTGTAATCCTTGCAAGCCTGTGGGACCTGTTAATCCTTGTGACCCGGTAGGACCTTGTGGGCCTGTAGGTCCTGTGGGACCTGTTGCACCTTGCAATCCTTGTTGTCCGGTAGGTCCTGTTATACCTTGAGAACCTGTGGGACCTTGCAAACCCTGTATTCCTTGTTGACCTGTTGGACCAGTTGGACCTGTTGATCCCGTTGGACCTTGAGAACCTGTAGGACCTTGAGGACCTGTAGGACCAGTGGGACCTTGAGAACCTGTTGGACCTGTAGGACCTTGAGAACCTGTAGGACCTTGAACACCTTGTAATCCTTGTTGACCCGTGGGTCCTGTAGATCCTTGTGGGCCTGTAGGTCCTGTTAAGCCTTGAGAACCTGTAGGACCTTGAGAGCCTGTAGGACCATTTGTACCTGTGGGTCCTGTGGGGCCTTGTAATCCTTGTAATCCTTGTTGTCCTGTGGGTCCTGTAGGTCCTGTTGAACCCGTTGCCCCTTGTTGTCCTTGTATACCTTGTGGACCAGTAGGACCTTGGGGACCTGTGGGACCTGTAGGACCATTAAGACCTGTAGGACCTTGTGGGCCTGTCGGTCCTGTAACACCTGTGGGTCCTGTTAAACCTTGTTGTCCTGTAGGACCTGTAGGACCTTGCAAACCTTGAGAACCTTGTGGACCTGTAGGACCTTGAGAACCTGTAGGGCCAATAGGACCAGTAGATCCTGTAGGACCTTGTAGTCCTTGTAAGCCTTGAGGGCCTGTTGGACCTTGAGGACCATTAGTTCCAGTAGGTCCTGTTGGTCCTGTTGGTCCTGTTGCTCCTATTTGACCTGTAGGACCTGTAGGACCCGTTGGACCTTGTAATCCTGTTGGACCATTTGTACCTTGAGAACCAGTAGGACCTTGTTGGCCTGTTGGTCCTGTAGCACCATTAGATCCTGTAGGTCCTGTAGGTCCTTGTAATCCTTGAAGACCTGTAGGACCTTGAGAGCCCTGAGGACCTGTGGGCCCTGTTGGCCCTTGTAACCCTTGTAAGCCTTGAGGACCAGTAGGACCCGTAGAACCTGCGGGACCAGTAGGACCATTAGGACCGGTAGGTCCTGTAGGACCTTGAGGACCTTGAGGACCTTGAGGTCCTTGTAATCCTTGCAAGCCTTGTAAACCAGTAGGGCCTGTAGGACCTTGAGGACCAGTAGGACCAGTTTGGCCTAAGCCTTGAGGTCCTGTAGGTCCTTGTAAACCTTGAGGTCCCGTAGGACCAGTGGGACCTAAACCAGTAGGACCTTGAGAACCAGTTGGACCTGTAGGACCTGTAGGGCCTGTAGATCCGCCAGTACCTGTTGGACCTGTCGGACCTTGAGAACCTGTAGGACCAGGTAATCCGTTCATACCATTCATACCATTATTACCATTCATACCAGGCAAACCTATGGGACCTTGTAAGCCCGTAGGGCCTGTAGGACCAGTTTGACCTATATATGATGGATTTACTATAGCATTTACTATTGCACTACCTTGATAAACTGTAAACTTAATACTATCATTTGTACTAGTAAATTTAAGTTTTTCATGCTTGCATACTTTGTAAGGTCCTGAAGTTACTACACCATTTATCTTGTCCGTTGTTTCTACTTTAAAACAACAATCATTACATTTGTTGTCATTACATTTATTATCATCAGATTCATAACTATCAAAAGTATCTGAATCACTACAATTATATTTATTATGTTTTTTATTACACTTTTTGTGAGGCATTATATATATATATATAATATATTTTTATTAAAATTTAAAAAAAATGTTTATATGATATTATATTAATTTATATACTTTGAATTATTTAGTGAATTTTTATATATTTTATTAATCTTTTATTATAAAAAATAAATTTAAAATTGTTATTAATATTTAATAATATACTTTAATAAAACAATAAATTTATCAATATATTAGAAACTGTATTAACAGACTCTGATAATTATACGATAATTAGGATTTAAGGAATGTAGTAAAATGTCTTGTGATTTAAAAAAATTATGATAATTATAATTTTATTATTGATACTCGTCATGAATTATAATAATTTCGAAAAAATGATGAGATATATACATGTGATTATCGAATTATAATTTATAAATAAACAAATACAAAATACTTGTGTTAAATTATTTATTTATAGTTCATATTATTATATTATTTCTGATAATTTATGTAAAAATAAAGTTTCTGTCGAAAAATTTGTTGAGTATATTAACAATGTGTTCGTTATGTATATTTGTCCTAATGTTAATTAAATGATCATTAACAAGTCATTAAAATAACAGATAAAGATAATTCATACTATAAATATGCTATGATAGAAAAAAGTGATATAATTAACATAAAAAGTAAATTTTATATGTTAATGATAAAATAAATTTTATAAAAGATCTATGAATTTTAATTCTGATATGCTAGGTAATAAATCTGAATATTTAGAATGTTCTTTATAATATGATGGATCATCTAATATTTTAAAATAAATTTTATCTGTCTCAAAATCTAAAGTATTTATATTATTTTGTATGTTATGAATTTTTAAAATATATAATGAATTTATAATATATTTAATATTTCTCAAATAAAATTTCGTGCCAGAACCAATTAATTTACAATCCAGTTTAGCATCTAATTTTTTATTATATAGTTCGTTTAATAAATATATTTTTTTGTACGGCAAGTCAGAAATATTGATTTCTGAATTTTTAAGTAAATTATAATATCCAGCATAAATTTTATATAATATGAAAGGTATATTTATACTTTCAATTTCGATTTCAATAATTAAACAATCAATTATTTTATCAATAAAATCGAAATTATTTTTTAATATATTATTAAAAATTTTACTTTCAATAATAATTTTTAATACTAAGGTTAAATATTTTTGAATTTTTGTCTCAGAATATTTTAAATATTTGAAATATTTTATATACTTGAAAATATCATTATTAATATTATCTAAATTGTCTTTAATATACTCAATATACAAATCCAAGTAATTCATGTCTTTAATTCTATTATAAAAATAAGTCTTAATTCCAAAATGTTTCGGAAATATTATATTAATTTGGTCAAATATTTTTTGAAATATTAACAATAATAATGGTTTTATTTTATTATCGATATTTATTATATTTTCTGAATCAAATATTTTCATAATTTCATAGTTCAACATGTCGTGTATAGTTTTATAGTCTTTATTTTTTTCATATTTTTTTAATCCTAGTAAATATTTAAAATCACTATCGATAATGCATTTTTCTAAAATATCTTCTGATTCATAATTAATTAGCTTTGATACTAGATTTTGGACATCGTCGTCGCATTTTTTTATTAATTTATTAATATAATCTACATGTATATTGTCTATTAGTTTTTTTTGTTGGTTGTTTGTATTATTTGGTTGGCTGATCGTTGTATTATTTGGTTGGCTGATCGTTGTATTTTGGTTTGTTATATTATTTGGTTGATTGGTTGTTATATTATTTGGTTGATTGGTTGTTGTATTATTTGGTTGATTGGTTGTTGTATTATTTGGTTGATTGGTTGTTACATCATTTGGTTGATTGTTTGTTGTTTTTTGGTTTGTTATATCATTTGGTTGATTGTTTGTTGTATTATTTGGTTGATTTGTTGTTATATTATTTGGTTGATTGGTTGTTATATTATTTGGTTGATTTGTTGTTTTATTCTTTGGTTGGTTGGTGGTTTTATTATTTGGTTGGTTGGTGGTTTTATTATTTGGTTGGTTGGTGGTTTTATTATTTGGTTGGTTGGTGGTTTTATTATTTGGTTGGTTGGTAGTTTTATATTTATTACCTAATAAAGGTTTATTATATGAATTATTATTATATGAACTAGTATTGTGTGATAGCAAATGAAAAAAATTTGGGAACATTATAGTTAATTAATAATAAATATTATTGGTAAATTTAATTTAGTTTTTTAATTTCATTTTTAATTTAAAAATTGAATTGTAATTATTATGATATAATTATGAATTTTTCAATATTTAGAAGATCAAAATACTTATCATTTTGAAATTGGTTATGAATGTTTTTGGTTGCTAATTATAATTTTATAAATATTCATTATGAAGATATAAAAGATAAAACCAAGACCTGATTTTTTTTAAATGTAAAATAGAGTATTTTAGAAACAATAATATTTATAAAAAATGAAATTATAATTTAATAATGAATATTATTAATAAATATATCATAATACAATGTTAGAACCAAATAAATTAGTTTTAACTGAGAATATATTAAATTATCCATATAAGACTATAAAAACATATTTTACGTATAAAGAAAATATTTACTTTCTTATTTTAGGATTAATACAATTTTCGTGTGGTATTATATTGCCTAAATCATGGAGTCCAACAGGCCAATATTCAACATTGGTTCCATTATTAATATGTGTATTGGTAGAAGTATTAATATCATTTATGAATTATTATAAAAATAAAAAAATCGAAGATATTGAAAATAATAAATTATTCACTGTTTATAATAAAGATTTAATTAAAAAATATACAAAATCTAAATATTTAAATACTGGAGATATTTTAATATGTGATAAAAATACTGTCTTACCTATTGATGGTATATTATTATATCCAAATGTATGTGAAATAAGTACCATATTGATAAATGGTGAATCAGTACCTCACTATATAAAAAGTATTTACGATTTTAAAGATTTGGATTTAGATAATTTAGTTTTGGATTTAGATAATTTAGATAATTTAGATTTAGATAATTTAAATACTGATTGTATCATAAATGGTTCTATAATAAAACAAAAATCATTAATATATGTAAAAAATGTTGGCAAAAATAAAATAAATAATATATTTAATGACAATAATATTTATAATAAATCAACCATTATAACTGATAATATATCAAAATGTATAAATACTATTAATATAAAATTATTAATATGTATAATAATATTTTTTTCGTTAATAAATAATAACAACAATTTAATATCAAATATAATTCAAACTTGGATTTTATTTAATAATATTATACCTTTTAGTGTCAAATTAATTTTAGTATTCGTAAGAACATTACAAACAAAATATTTAAATAATTTAAATAAATTCAAAATAAATAATAGTTCTATAATAGATGATGTATGTAGAATTAAAAATATTATTTCCGATAAAACAGGAACAATTACAAAAGGTAAATTATCTTTACAAAATATATTTTTATTAGAAAATAATGTTAAAGTATTAACAAAAGAATCATTTATAAATAGTTATCAAGATTATATTTTATACGATTGTATTAGTAAATGTGTAAATGTATCTAATGACGACTTTTGTACTGATGAAGATAAAATAATTTATGAAAATTTTCAAAACGAAGGAATATATAACCAAATAAAATTAGATGGTTTAAATTTCACTTTTATTAGAAAACGATCTAGTACTATATATAAACGTCAATCAGATTATATTTTATATACTAAAGGTTCTATTGATTCTATAAAATCAATCGCTAATAATAATTATGAAATTAATGAAATTATGAAAAATATAGATACAAATTATCCTCATTTAAGATTAATCGCATATGGTTATAAAATCTTGCCAAATTTAGATATAAAAGATTACGAACAAGATATTACTTTTGTAGGTATTGTAGGTTTTGTAGATGAATTACAAGATAATGTTAAAGAAACTATACAAAAATTAAAAAATTATAATATAAAATGTAATTTATGTACTGGCGATCGTCAATTAACTTCTATAGTTATTGCTAAAAAAGCAAATATAATTGATCAAGATTTCGAGATAGTTCATGGTTTGGATAATATGATTAGTTATTCAACTAAAGTTTTTGATTCAAATACATTAAATTTATATAAAAATAATAAAATTTTTATAGAAAGATTAAGAAAATGTAAAAATTTTGTAGCATATAATATGTTGCCAAATGATAAAGCTATTTTAGCTGAAATATTAAATGTAAATGATGCATTATTAGCTATTGGTGATGGTCATAATGATTTAGGTATGTTTAATAAATCTCATATTTCTATAGCTATAAAATCTTGTAATATTGTTAATAATAATAGTGATATAGTAATAAATAAATTTGATGATTTATTAAATGTATTACATACAAGTTATAACGCATTTATTAAAAATTCATGGTTAAATGATTTTACTTTTTATAGGTGTATGATGACTAATTTTTGTAATATTACGTTCATATTATTACAACCATTACAAAATATATTATTTGACGGTTTTACATTATTAGCTTTTAATTTTTTGTGGACGATAATGCCAATTATATATTATAGCGTTTTGAATCTTGATTCTGATTATATTAACAAAATAAATTGTAATTTAAAAACTAAATTATGGTTATTTTTAGGGGCTTTGCATGGTATAATATGTGTATATATGATGTTTAATTATATGACAGAATTTATTGTATTAATGATTATTTTACAATTAAATTTAATATATGTAATTAAAGCATATAAACAAGATTATATACTTTATTCGTTAATGTTTGTAGGACCATTATTATATATTATGTATATAATAATACAATATTTGGTATAAAATACATTCTATTTAGTGTTATTTTTTTATAATGAATAGGTTTAATATTATATTAATTAAAAATAATTTTAATATATACAATTTTGATTCATTTCCTTACGAAGTTTATATGCAAAAATATAGTATCATTTAAAAAAACATCTTTATTATATTTTGAAAAATAATAAGGTATTAACAAATGAAAATTTTATTTTGTAAATCATTTACCTGAAACAACTAATGAATTTTATATTGTAATAATTATATTGTATTATTTATTAAATTCGTGTTTTGTGGTATTGTTTAAATTTTATAGATTATAATAAAAAAATTAATATGATACCAATTTTAAAGCAGTTTTTAAACCTCTCAATACCTCTAGATCATCGCTATTGTAGTGAAAGCCAAGATTACTGTAAAAATTTTGTATATCACGTATTTTTCTAGCGAATGCACTAGCACGTGTAACACTGAGAATTTTTTGAGTTATTTGATCAATTGCGAATTCTTGACATGTAAGTTGATCATCACTGTAAAATCTCAAATCATAACTTTTAACATTATCAATTGTTATGATCAATTGATGAATTTTATTAGCTGTTTCTCTGATTTCTTCCAATGTTGAACAAGGAAGGTTGTTGTCACCAATATTTTTACCAACTATTACGTTGGCCATATTAATTAGATCATGATCAGTTAGCACTTGTGTTAGCGCTGCGGATTCTCGGAATGGTTTTTTGTCGTTGTGTTGCATTATAATAAGTTGTTGTTATTATATAACGATATAAATGAATTTATTTGAGAATATAATTTTCAATTTTTAAATATAAAAAAATTATATCAAGTGTGGTTAAATGACACAAATATCAAAAAAAAATATTAACAAAAAAAATAATAATTAATAATTAGACGTTATTTTTGTTTAATCACATAAATCTTCATATAAAATACCTAAATATTCTTCTAATTTTTCAGTAGATATATCATAACAAATATTTTGTGAATAATGTGATATTAAATTACCTTTATCAAATAACATAATTGTTGGAAATTTTTTAATATTATAATCATATAAATTTACCTGATCAAAATTAACTTTATAAAAAGCAATATTATTATATTTATCCATATTAGACACACTTTCAAAATTAGGTAAAAATAATTCACATGTATGACAATGACTAGAACCAATATTTATACATATATATTGTTTTGAATTATTTAAAATAATATCTTTAAATTCTTCAATTGTTTCAATTAATTTAAACATTATATAATTATTATTATTCGTATAATTTATATATTATTACGTTATAAATGATATTATAATATAAATTATAGTTTATAAATATTGTATGTTTAGTATTTTTTAAATATTATAATTATTGTATAAATTTTATGAAAAGTCATATTTAATATCACTGTTATCATGACTATCACAATCGCTATCACTATTATCACTATTATCACTACTATCACTACTATCGCTACTATCGCTCATACATAAATATGCACATTTATTATTTAAATAATTTTTAAATTGTTCAATAGTTTTATTATGTGGTGGATGGTAAATATTTATTAAACTACCTTTATTAAATATCATAATTGTTGGATACATTCGAATGTCAAAATTATCCATACCTATTTTATCTAAATTAACTTTATAAAAATCAAAATTTGAATATTCAATCATATTTGAAACTTTTTCATAATCAGGTAAAAATAATTTACACTCTTCGAATAAAGTGGTATCAAAATTTATACATGCATATTTTTTTGTATATATACATTTAACAAATTCTTCAATCGTGTCTATATCTTTGAACATTATATAATATTAATGTCTGTATAATTTATGTAAAAATATTAGACATTTTGATATTAGTTAAATTATAACAATATTTTTAAATATTAATTTTTTAGTATATTAAACAAATATAACTTGTTAAATAATATGTAATTATATTATTAACATATTTTTAATAAAGAATTTGTTTAACCAGAAATTAAAACTTTTAATAAAGAATAAAATATTGATGTTGATTTTTTATTAAAAAAAAGGAATTTAATTATGATTCTATAAAAATATGGTAAAATAAGTAAAATTTAAAAAATATTTTGATAATTTTTTGTTTAACAATATCAAAAAAAAAAAATGAAATTTAATATTTAAAATTAGTAATATCAATCATAATGCATTAATTATATACTCATAAACCATTAAAATGACCGAACCTCAAGTTTTAGATAATGATCAATCAATAAATAATTTAGATAATAAACGAGTTTTATGTTTGAAACTAATTTCGTATATTATTATAGCATATTTTACTTGTGATAATAAAATAATATTAACGACCATAATTACAATGTTTATTTTAATAACACTCCATAATGCAAAAGTAGTTAAGATATCAAAAGTATTTCTCATTTTGATCCCGATATTTATGATTATCTTTGGATTTTTATTTCCTAAACATATGGAAAACTTTCGAAATTTTGGTAATGTAGATTTTGGTTTTACATTTTATTTGGCTAATTCATATTATGCTTATGAACCTATGATACGATTTTGGTTATAATTATTAACTTTTTAAAAAAATTATTTTTTTTATTAATATTAAAATGATAAATTATAAACATATTTAATATAACAATGTTTAAATCTATTAAAACATCTTAATATAATTAATAATATTCAAAAATAAAAGTCAAGAATATTTAGATAAATAATAGTTTATACACTGACCATAATGATTCTTGATTACTTTTATATAAAATAAAATCATATTATTATGTTGTTTATAATTAATAATATATGATAATATGTACAAAAATATAGCAAAAAGTAAGCAAACTTAATTAGAAATGTTATATAAATATAATCTTATTTTTACATAAAAAGTATTCAAGTATCATTATAGACAATATAATAGATAATAATACACATTGCCCAAATAATATAAAAAAATTATATAGGCATTATTTCTCCATACCAAAATACTATTCTTAAAAATGAAAACACATCATGGAGCCAGAATGCCAAATGAAAATTTTATATATATTATTATAATTTTATCTTAGTATAAAAATACTTTTTTGTATTAATAATAAAAAAAATAGTAATCATTATCTATATAATTTTATCATATATGCACTGACCATAATGATTACTTTTATATAAAAATAACATTATATTATTTGTTGTTTATAATTAATATTATATGATAATATGTACAAAAATATAGCAAAAAGTAAGCAAACTTAATTAGAAATGTTATATAAATATAATCTTATTTTTACATAAAAAGTGTATCATTATAGACAATGTAATAGATAAATTAATCAAGTTATATTATTTTTTAATAGCACGTTTAGTGTAAACACCAAAATTATTTAACAAATATATTGTCATAAGATTATCACCAGTATAATATTTACCACAATAATATTTTCTAAATAAAAATGAAAATTCTTTTAATTTAATTACATTACATAGTGAATTTTGACCAATACAATCTTCTGTAATAACTATACATGGAAGCATTGATGTAAAATATTTTGTTTTTTTTTTATCATCAGAATCTACAATATAATTCAGATCATTATTATAAAACTCAATTTCTATTAAATCCGTATTTTGTTTTATTGTTGTGTCATAATAATTTAAAATCCATCTAAAATCATAATAACAAACTTCACGCTCATAAAATTCTGCAATATTATAATTCGTTTTTGTATTTTTATAAATTAAGTGATGGCATATGATACCTAATTCATAAAATCTATTATCTGAATATACTCTAAAATCTTGATAAAATTTTTCTAAACTTGTATCAACAAAGCTTGTATATTTATCTTTTTCATAATTTGGATTGTATTCTATATTTATAATCAATAAATCATAATCCTCTGGGATTTCGCTAAAATTAACATATTCATTATTATCGAGATCAATAAAAACTCCTTTATAATTCAAATATAATATATTCATTTGTTATATTTATAATTGTGTTATTTATTAATATATCATTTGTTAAGACAAATTATATAAAATAAAAAATGAAAAATAAAATTTAAAATTACTATAATTTTATATTTATTAATAATAACAATAAAACCAATTTTATGAATATATTAGATATAACTTTAGAAGATTGTATAACTGAAAATACTATTTATAAAACTAGATACGAACATGACGTAGCTATGGATAATTATTGTAAAATTAATAATATGACAAGTGTTATTATAGAAAATAATCCATTATGTTCTAGAATATTAACAAAATTATTAATCAATTTAGAATCAAAATTTAAAAATAATCATAATTTAAATTATTGTAGTGCAAAAAATATTTTTCTAGATAATAAAAAAAAAAGTGTGCTAGATGATATTGATAATTTTGGTTCTACATTACAAATTTCGGTATTTTTTCATAATACTTATTCTATAAAATATAATAATATCAAATATATTATTAAACATAATACACTATATTACGATAACGGAGAAATGCCACTTAATATATTTATTATATTTAGCGAATCAATTAATTCAACAGAACATTTATTAAAAAAATTATTGGAACAAGTGCCTAATAATGTTTCTTGTTATGAATATTATGAACAAAATAAAATATTATCTATTAAATCAGTTTCTAGTCATGTTCAGCCATTGCTATTATTTGGCAAGGATGTTTCAAATGTAATGGATAGTATAAATAAAGATATTGAATTTTATAATAAAAATTTTGAAAAACTTGATAAATTAGGAATTACAACTGGTTTGAGTTATTTAATATTTGGACCCCCTGGTAATGGTAAAACTAGTCTATCGTCTAATATTGCTTGTTCTAATAATTATAATATATATGTAGTTAATATGTCTAAAATAAGTAAAGAGAATTTATCTTCTGCATTAGGAGGAAATCCTATTGGTCATTATACTAAAGATAATGTTAGTAATACTGATAAATTTAATAAAATTATCTTGGTAGAAGATTTTGATAGATATTTAAAATCCAATGAAAAAGGTATTTATAATGATACTAATATTTCAGAATTATTAAATTCATTGGATGGTCTTATTTCTACAAATAATGTGATAAGAATATTTACTGCGAATATTAAAGAAAAAATAGATGATCCTGCCTTAATCAGTAGATTTAAGAGAATATTTTATATTAATAATCCTGATCTAGATACAATAATTGATGTTATTACTAATATTTGTAAATTGTTTGATATCGAAATATTTGAAGATAAAATTATATTATTAGCTAACTTGTTTAAAAATAATAATTTTAATATTAGAAATATTAACAAATATTTTACTAGATTTATCGAAGATCCAAAACCTATTGATACTGCTATAAATAATTTTAAAGAATATGTTAAGGAAATTACTTTGGAATATGAAGAAAAGAAACAAGAAAGTATTTATATTTAGAGTTTTATTGAAATTTTTTATTATCGAAATTTTTTTATAATTTTAGTCATAAAAAAATTAAATATTATCATCATTATCATCATTATTATCATCATTATCATCATTATCATCATCATCATTATCATCATCATCATCATCGGAAAAATAGCAAGGAGAATTATCTGTTATTTCAATACTTTCAATTTGAATACCATAATCATTTTCAAATTGATATTCAAATTCATCATAATTGAAACTAAATAGTTCTTTTCTTTCAAAGTAAAAATCAAAAACTAGGTTTCCATTATCAAGTATCAAGGAAAAAGGACCATTAGCACACACGGGAATATCGCCATAAAATGGTAATAATTGGCTATTGTTTAATACGCGTGTGATATATTGGTCCATTTCTGCAAAATTTAGAATATGAAAATCGCCTAAATCATTTTTCTCATATGAAATAGGAATCGTTGAAACAGCTATTTCTAACGCTACACGTAACCTAATATCGATAGTTATGCGTTCGGGATTTACAGCAATTTTTTGTTTCATGCATTCAATATCTTGTGTTGTATTCATTGTAAGTATGTTTTTATAAATAAAATTATAAAAGACTTGTCTAGGAACATTAAAATCATTTTTTTTTTTAAGTAATAAAAAAATTATCTTTAACAATCAATAAAATCTTGTAATAATAATCAACTATTCAAATTTTGTTTTTATTTTGATAATAATTTGTTATAAAAATTAACAAGATAGTTTAATTGATGATTTACAGTTACCACAACACTCTGCATGAATGTTATTATATTCTAACCAAAAATCTTTGGTTACACTATTTTTCATTTCATCCATACTTAAATATCCATATGCATAATATGATGGTCTATCATTACCATGATTATGTCTGTTTCTTTTTTCACGATAACAATACACTTGACTAGTATGTTCTGATATGTATTGTTTTATTATTTCAAATGTATTATTAAAATTTAGTTTTTTAAAATATTCTTCATGTGTTTTAAGTGATATTCTTAAATGATTTCCATTGTTCCAAACATTATTATTATTTTGCTCATCTTTAGATTCATACTTTCCTAGCCATAATATCAATATTTTTTCTTCATGACATGGTATATTATTTGATGGATTAATTAGTAATCCATTAAATAAATCGACATAACCATCGCTACTTGTATTTGCGATTTTGAATACTTCATTATTATAAGTCAAACCATTCTTAAATAACATTATATATTCATCAATAGTTTGTGAATTTATTAAAGAATGAACCAAATTTTGTATCATTGCTTTCTTTTCATTTGCTTTTTTAATTATAACTTGATTATAATAATATTGTTTATATTTATTAACTATAAAATTTGATACTAATTTCTTTGCATTTTTGTAATTAACTAGATCTATTATTTTCATTTTAAATAATTCATCATCAATACGAGCTTTTTTATTAAAAAACAAAAATGATTGGACTATTGTTGCTATTTTAAAAAATTCAATATCATACTTAATATTAAATACATGAGCTAAATAATTATCATCTAATGATGGTAATGTTTGTATAGTAGAAACATAATTCTCACAATTTAAACTTGTAAATAGGTCTGGCAATAATGCTACATAATTTATTTTATCTAATAATTGAACAAAAGTGTTATACATATCATTATTAATATGATATCTATCATAAAATGTAGGTTCTGGATCAACTGTAAATAAATCACTTGTATTATTACCATATTTATTTGTATCTATTCCTAAAAATTTTATTAATGTTTCTTGCGCACCTTTAGCTGGATTCTCATATTTATTTTTTTTAAGATATGATTTCATAAGACGACTAGCCTCATAGCTATAAGCACTTCTCAAAATATTAGCCATATATTGGCATGTTTCATTTTTAACTATATTGTAAACAGGATTTATTATATTCGTTATTCCATTATTATTTAACCAATAAGTTAAATAATTGTTTTGATTTGAATCTTGGTTTTGATCTTGATTTGGCTCTTGTTTTGGATCTTGATTTGGCTCTTGATTTGAAACTTGGTTTGGATCTTGATTTTGATCTTGATTTGAATCTTGATCTGGATCTGGATTTGAATCAAGATCAGCAAGTTGAGGGGGATTATTTAATAGTTCAGTAATATGTTTAAAATGTTTATCGGCAACACAATTATATATATTAACCATATTTTTAAATGTTTCTATAGCGATTGTAGATTTATTACTATTTAATAATTCAACCATACCCCAAACACCACTACATAATGTATAACAATATGTCATATTAATATTTAATATCATACGTCTCATTCCTACAGATGCCGTATATTCTAATAAATTTGGCGCATATTTTATTAAAAAATTATGGATACGTTCATCATTAAATAATGGTATAACATTGGTTATTATATTTGATTCAGTTTTTTCATGACCTGGAACATAAACATTATTATCAGAACCTTGTTTAATATTATAAGTAATAGCAAATGTTAAATCTGAAATGGAAATATAACAACCTGGGAATAAATTTTTTAATCTATAACTCATTGGATCTGGATAATCACCTATATTTGAATTACAAGCTAAACCAACAATATTTATCATTTGTATTATATCAGTAGCTTCAAGTTCATTAATTAAATCATCCTCCATATCACATAAAGCTAAAATACCGTCAAGTGTTGAAGCTTGAGAATAAAATGATACTAAATGATCACTACTGTCAATGTTTGCTAGTTCATTTATATTATTTTTCATTTTCTTAACTTCATCTCTTAAAATACCTGAAAAATCCAAAGCGTCCCCATCTGTTTTGGATTCGAATGCTCGTCTAGCCATTGCTTTAGAATTTTTGTTTATTGTAGCTGTTCTTAACCATTCTGCCATATTAGCTGAGTTTAATTTACTTACTCGATCATCACTAGCAATAACATTAAATTCATTTAATAATGACTTTTTTTTTCTCATAATCATATTTTTAATTAATCTAGCTCTACATTCTAAACTATTATTAACATCCTCATCATTAACCATACTTTTTTCAAGACGATTAAAATAGTTTGTCATTGTTTCAAGTTCCTTTAATGAATTAGGATTATTGACTAATTTTAATATTTTTGCGCGATTTAAATAATTGTTTATATCATCTAACATAACTTTATAAATTGTATTATGATCAATATCTTCTTTAATATTAATTGTAAAGTCTATTTGTTTATCATTTAAAAATAAAATAGTTGGTTCTTGTGTTAAATATATAGGTTGATTTTGATAATGTATTGTATTTGTCGGTTCCGACCAAGGATAAATTTTAAAAATTGGTTTATCACTAGATAACACATTATTATTTATTTTTTGAAATAATGATGCTAACATATCGACAATTGTATCATTTGGTAATTTTGAATTAATATCAATTAAATTTCCCTTGTTAATCGTATTTAATTGTAAAAATGTTGCCAATGCTCTAGTATCAGGATGACTAGATGATGTAAAATATCTTACACAATGAACATCCATACAATATGATTTTAATGTTAATGATGTTATATTTGATGATTCGATAATCTTATCCATATCATGAACATCACCATCAGATATAACTAGCACGCGATATACTTTATTTTGATCCTGTTGAATAATCTTTTCTAATTCTTTTAATGTTGGAGCGATATATGTACATCCACCTGAAAATATTGGATTTTTGATTAATTCTGCTGCTGTCATAATTCTGTATCTAGTTGAATTGTTAAAATCAATTATATGATGTTTATCATTTATTAAATTATAACCTAATTTTAAAATCATATTCGGTAATATTTTTTCACATAAATATTGTGTATTATTACCCATAGAACCTGAAGAATCAATTATTATAATTAATTCTGCTGTTGTTACTGAATTATTATTTTCTACATTTTCTATATTTATTTGGCATCTGTAGTCATTGAGAATTTTATTAATATTCAAATTCGCCATATTGTTTATTATATAATTATGATAATTATGATTATCATATAGATTTTGTAAAGTTTTAATTTCAATTTTTTTTCTGAATAAAAATAGTAAAAATTAATAAAATAATAAAATAATAAAATAATAAAATAATAAAATAATAAAATAATAAAATAATAAAATAATAAATTAATATATTATAATTTTTTGATTTATTGTTTTTCTACATATTGGACATTTATTAACTTGATTGGCACAATTATTACAACATACATAATGGCCGCAATCTACAAATGCAACATTTTTTAATTCTAACATACATATTACACATTCATTGGGTTTGGTTTCTTGGTCTAATATATCGATACGTGATGATAATTGTTTGTCTAAATTTTGTATGTCCATTATTTTTTTTTTAAGAAAATTATTTACGTTATTTTTATAGTTATCAAAATCATTTTTATAATTATTAAAATCATTTTTATAGTTATCAAAATCATTTTTATATTTAATTAGATTGTTTTTATAATTATCAAAATCATTTTTATGTTTAGTTAAATCATTTTTATATTTAGTTAAATCATTTTTACATTTGGTTAAAAATTCGGTTGATAATTTGTTTTCTAAAATCTGTGTATTTTTTATTTTTTTGTTTTTTATCTTGTTATTATTTAAAAAATCACAAATATAAAAATAATTATAATGACTATCATTATTAAAATATATTTTTCCTATTTCTCTTATGGTAAAATTATTTTCCAAACAATGATTATACAACTTTACGTCATAAATATTAATTGCTTTTAGGTAATGCTGTGTAATATCATGCCTTTCTATGTAACAATGTGTATCATTGCGATTCGAATTACTAAAAAAAGTACTACGCCGTATTTTTTTGATTTTAAATTTTGATACATTTTTTATCAAACTAGATAATAAATTTTTATATATTTTTTTATCATTAATTTGATAATAGTAATTATTTTTTGACAATGCATAAATTTTTTCTTTCAATTCTTTTAAAATATTTTTCGATTTTATTTTATCCATATTAAAACTATCTTTTATAATGATTGGCTTTTTTTTAATTATTTTGTAAATCAAATAATCAATATTTATTATATCACTTAGATCATATTTTTGCATTATGTTATGTAATATATGCATTTGTATTATACTTTTTGGTATAATAATATCTATATAATTGTCTTGATAGCGATTACTTGCTAATTGGTATATTTTTGTAATGTCTAAATTTTGAATACTGTTAAACATATCCACTACATAATTATATTTTTCTTGAGTTTCTTGATCCATGTTTAATTATTTGGTTAATATTATAAATAATATTAATTATAATGTTTTTATTTCATTTTTTAAAAATATTATATGATAAAAAAAGTTATTCTATAAAAAATATAGATACTAGTATTAAATTTTTAAATAATACTATTCATAGTATTAAAATTCTCAAATAATACTATTGATATTGCGACAGACATAAGGCCAAAACTAAACATATTATTTTGTAGATTATAATATTTTTTTAATATGTTATCTTTTTTTAATGTTGATTCTGTGTAAATATATTGTTTTGGTTTCATATCTTCTATTATTTCAACTAAATATACTTGATCTTGATTGGTTAAATACTTTTCGTAGCATTTAATAATATAGCCAAGAGGTATTTCTATGTTAAGTTGATTTAACTTGCCTAGATCGTTATAATTGAGTATCCTGTTTTCATAATTATCAGTATTAATTATCGCATTTGATAATGTGATTTCTTGGTTGTCAGTTTTTAATATTAGGTTATCAGACTGTAACTTTAAATTATGGTAAATATTTGGTTCGTTTCTTAAAAATTGTAGATTTGAATTATATATTGTTATTTCGTTGTAAATTTTATTATCGTTGAAAAAACTAGCAACATTATATTTTGATTCAATAGTTCCTTTATAAAAATTTATATTATTATTTTTATCTTTGCCTTTATTTAATAAATTTAGGTAATTAGAATAAATTTTATTATATTTTTTGTTTCCAAAATAACATAAACCTGTTCCTAACGAAAAAGTAGATAATATAATAGTTGCTAGCATTGTTTATTAAAATTTTATAATTATGTATATGTTTTATATTTTTTATTTCATTTTTTTATATAAAAATTGAATATAAATTTATAAATTCATATATTTATTATATTACTAATAAATGGAGATACGAACTTTGACATTAAAATATTATAAAAATTGTTTTACGAATAAAGAAATTAAACTTGATTCTTTTGATGAAATACCTGATAATTATCAAATATTAATCATAGAGTGTTATTCTAGTTATAAAGATAATAAAAAAAATGTTAATTACAAATATGCTGGTAAATATATTAATTCTATAGAATGTCTCATATACATTAATAATAATTTTTATGTTAATGGTTTTGGAATAATTTGCGTAAAAAATTTAATTTTGAATTATAATTATATAAAATATGAATTATGGTATAAAAATGAAATAATTGAATTTTTTAATGGAGCAAAAGGTGGCGAATTATCAACGGAAAAAATAAATGATTTATTACCATTGGTTATAATTATTAATGAAGATTTGGATGTATGTGATGAAATATTACCTTTCTTTAATTTTTCTAGAATTAAAGCGTCAGTTGATAATTTATATTTAATTTCAAAAAAAGGAAATTTGACCAAAAGAGCTTTTAATAAACAAAACTCGTAATACAAATTTTTAATTGTATTAAAATATATAATTTTATAAAAATAGGTCCTTTAGTTAATATTTGTTTTATTTTAATAAATCTTGTTTTTTAAAAATGAAATTAATAATTTACAATAATATCATAAGTTATAATAAAATATCATAAGTTATAATAAAATATCATAAGTTATAAAAAAATATAATAAATTATAATAACATGTCAAAAAAACAATACTTGGATAATATAATAATTAAAACACATCAAGACATATTATTTAAACAAGAACAAGAACAAGAACAAGATTTCAATATACCTAAATATTTCGTTACTTTTCCATATCCATATATGAATGGATTATTACATTTAGGTCATGCTTATACTTTGATAAAATGTGATATTATGGCAAGGTATAAACATAGTTTAGGTTATAATGTATTATTTCCATTTTCGTATCATGCAACAGGTATGCCAATTGTTGCCGCTGCATTAAATTTAAAAAAAGAATTAGAAAATGGTGGTGATACACAAACTAATATATTATTACAATGTGAAATATTGGAACAAGACATATACAAATTTGTAGAACCTACACATTGGGTAAAATATTTTATTAATGAATGTAAAAAGGATCTAGATAAATTTGGAGTTTTTGTAGATCATAGTAAATCATTTACAACTAGTGTCATTAATCCATATTACGATATGTTTATAAAATGGCAATTTAATAAATATAATGAAAAAAATATAATCACATTCGGAAAACGTCATATGATATATTCAATAGATCTTAAACAACCTTGTTCTGATCATGATATTGATAGTAATTGTACAAATTTGAATTTTAATTTGGTTAATTTGGTAATTTATAAATTAAATATATTATATAATGATAAAGAAACTTTTTATATAGATGGTGAAGCAATTAATAATAATATGCAATTATGTTCTTTAAAATTAAATGATATTATGATACTAGTATGGTTAGATGATTATCTATATCAAAACATGCATTATCAAAATTATTGTATTGAAAAGTTAGAAAAAAGCAATTATTCTAATGATGATTTAAAAAATGCAATAATTAGTAAGCATTCAAATATCGATGTATATTTATTGGAATCAAAAGTATATACACGTAATAAAGAAAGATGTATAATTGCTGAAATTGATCAATATTACATTAATTATAAAATAGTAAAAGATCAAGTATTAAAATATGTTAATGATGAACTAGAATTTAAAAATATTGATAATAAAATTTTTATAAATAACACTGTAAATTGGTTACAAGAATATCCTTGTTCTAGATCCGTTGGTTTAGGAACACGATTGTTGGATACTGATTATTTAATTGATTCTTTGTCTGATTCTACTGTGTATATGGCTTTGTATACGATATATGATGATCTAGTTAAAATACCGGTGAGTGATTTAACATTTGAAATGTTTGATTATATATTTTATGGTAAGCCTTTAGGTAAGCTAGGTAAAGATGACGTTATTAAACCATATGAAGAATTATTAAATAATATGAGAAATAAATTTAATTATTATTATCCTGTAGATTTGCGAATATCTGGCAAAGATCTTTTAACTAATCATCTTACTATGTCTTTATTTAGTCATGAAATTATGAATTTTAAAAATATTAAATCTATATTTGGTAATGGTCATATTTTAGTTAATGGACAAAAAATGAGCAAAAGTTTAGGTAATTTTATAACATTAAGAAAAGCAATCGATAAATATAATGTTGATGTTTGTCGTTTTGCTTTGGCTGAAGCCGGCTCATATTCTGATGACGCTAATTGGTTAGATGATTTGGTAGAATCTAGTTTATTAAATATATATGATGAAATTAAATATATTGAAGCGTTATTTGTTAGTAGCGAAGATGGCGGATCTGACGAAGCTGACGAAGCTGGCGAAGCTGTAGTTAGTGGATTTAGCGATAGCGAAGCAGTTAATAATTATAATGATTTTATAGATAAATATTTTATAGACAAGTTATCAACCATCTATAATTTGACAATAGAATCATATGAGACATTAAATACGCAAAAAATAATCAAGAATGGATTTTATAATTTAGTGAATGAGAAAAAAAAATATATTAAATTGTGTAAACAAATAAATTGTGATACTAATATTCAAATGTTAAAATTATGGTCGCAATATTTTTGTGTTTTATTGTATCCAATTATGCCTCATTTTATAACGTATCTAAATAAGCAAAGTAAGAATCATTTGAATATATATTTGCGTAATGTTGTTTTACCTACAATAGATTATGTTAATTTATGGTCTGTTGATAATGCTTTGAAATCAGTATCGAAAATTAATTCATATTTATTGAAAAATAACAAATATGATACATTTCAAATAATAATATATGAGCATACACAAAAACAATATGAATTAATAGAACAATTAATGGCAGGTAATGATTGTTTTAATAATGAGGATAAAAAATTTATTAATTATGTAAAAAGTTTCGATAATAATTATTACAATTATTGTTCTTATAATAATTTTGATACGCAAAAAAAATATATTGAAATGTTTTTAAATAATAAAGACAAAAATATTATATTTTTGAAAGGTTCTAAAAATAACAGAATTTGTTATGACATAGACATAAATTATAGAAAATAATATCTTTGTTATTGAATTATATAATTGATTTTTTTATAGTAATTAAAATTGAAATTATTATTTTACAAAGTGTTTGTATTTAATACTATTATATATTTACGATGTTTAATTTTTATAATAATGCTTTAAAAATAAATAATAATAATAACAATAATAATAATAAAGACACTAATAACGAACCAAAACAATTATATAATCGTAATATAATATACTTAGAATTATTAATAATAAAATTAGAAAAGTATGATAATTATATAAAACATATTATTCCATATAAAGATTTTTATGATTTTTCAGATGAAGATTATTTGAAAATAGAAAATAAATACAAAATAAGTATCCGTTATTTGAAAAGATATAATATATATGAGTTTTTACTTGAACCAAGTAAAATATTCAAACTAAAATTACTCATAGAAGATAATTTATCATGTGACAAAATATTTAATAAAAAAAATGAACCTAAAATGTTTTTAGATCAAGAATTATTATATTTAGATCAAGTAAATGTAAAATTACTTGGTTTTTCACACGTTGATTTAATATATGAATATATATCAGAATGTAAAAATTTTGATTTGCATAAATTTATATATTGTTTGGAAGATAATGATGATATTAAAAGTCATTTAAATGTTAATAAATATACTTATACTTTTTTTGAAATAATTGACGATAATTATGATTTTGGATACATATTTTTTTCTAATTATTCAAGTAAATTTTATAAAACTAACATAAATCCAAGATCAGATTATAAAATTATTGGAAATTATACAATAACTATAAAAGAATGTTTACATCTTGATCCAAAATATTGTTTACAAGCTTCTAATTATCATAAATGTCCTATTGAGGTTATAAATACACCATATAAAACTATAAAAATAAATCCTAAGGATATTGATATATATTACGAAAATAATATATTTGTAAAGGGAGCAAAAAAATAATTTTTTTATTTGAATAAACATAATTTTTTCATTTAATTGTTGTTAAAGTTTTTTTGTAAATATGAAATTGTATTTGTGTAATTTTATCTAATTTCATAATCTGTTTTTCATTTTTATAAAAAAATAATAATATTTAAGATCTTCTAATTGCTGCTTTTGTCAAAGTTTCTCTTTTTGTAAATAAGAACAAATTTATTTCTGCATCGCTTAATTCTATGGTAGTTATTTTAGTTATGTTAAAAAATGATTTTAATACTTTTATATCTGATTCATTTATTAGCGTGATTATTTTTAATGGCAAATATTTTTGCATTTCTTCAATTTTTTCAATATTTTCATACATCATAGAATTGTAAATGTTTACAATAGCATGGAAACAAGTTTTATCATAACTACAAAATAATCCACCACGATGCATATCACTAAACATGTAAGCATATATTATATTAACGTAAACTTTATTATCATTTGTTCCGCATGCATAATAATAATTATTGTGCATATGTTCACAATAACTACTATGCCATGCATTATGTTTTTCATAATTTGATTTCCTTATTATTATTATGTCATAAATATCAGGTATGTCAGACATATATTTATATTGAATATCATAATCTTCATTTCTTAATATATGACATTTAATATCTAGAATACTAACCAAATTAAGTATATTTAGTTCCATTTTATGTTTTAATAATGATATATATTTTTATGAAATTATTTTTCATTTTTTATAAAAAAATAATAATACCTAAGGTTTATTGATTGCTGCTTTTGTTAAAGTTTCTCTTTTTGTAAATAAGAACAAATTTATTTCTACGTCGCTTAATTCTATGGTAGTTATTTTAGTTATGTTAAAAAATGGTTTTAATACTTTTATATCTGATTCATTTATTCGCGTCATTATTTTTAATGGCAAATATTTTTGCATTTTTTCAATATTTTCGTACATTATAGAATCACAAGTTTTTACAATAATATGGTAATTAGCTTTATCATAATTACATAATAATTTGCCATAACCTATATTACTAAACATACAAACATACGTTATATTAACATAAACTTTAATATTATTTGTTTCGCCTGCATATCGATAATTTGTGTATGTGCATTCACCATGATAATTTCCATACCGCATTTTATATATTTCGCAATCTGATTTCATTATTATTATTATGTCATAAATATCAGGTATGTCGTTTATGTATTTATATCGAACATCATTATCTTCATTTTTTAATACATGACGTCCATTTTCTAGAATACTAACCAAATTAAGTATATTTAGTTCCATTTTATGTTTGTGATGATAATATATATTTTTATAAAATTATTTTTCATTTTTTTATAAAAAAATCATGGTATTTAAGGTTTATTGATTGCTGCTTTTGTCAAAGTTTTTCTTTTTGTAAATAAAAACAAATTTATTTCCATATCATCTATTTTAATAGTAGTCATTTTAGTTATGTTAAAAAATGGTTTTAATATTTTTATATCTGATTCATTTAATTGCGTTATTATTTTTAATGGTAAATATTGTTGCATTTTTTCAATATTTTCATATATTGCATCGCCATTTGTTTTTACTATATTATGACGAAGATGATAATGATTATCAGATTTGTCATAATTACATAAAAATAAATGTCCATACTCTTCATTACGTATAGTTAGCATTCTAGTATATGTTCTATTAACATAGACACATAAATTAACATCTGTTAATAAAAAAGATTCATAATAATGTTCGCTTGCGTAATCGCGATAATTATTATACCATGGTTTACATATTTCAAGTTCTGTTTTTTTTATTACTACTATACCATAAATATTCGGCATGTCGCGCATATATCTATATTGAATATCAAGTTTTTCATTTCTTAAAACGAAACTGTCACGAACTTGAATACTAACTAAATTAAGTATATCAAGTTCCATTTTAATTAATGTTGTAATTATAATATACTTTTTTGTGAATTTGTTTTTCATTTTTTTTTAAATCATTTATATATTGGTTCCTTTTTTATAAATTTATTTATATATTACCTAATTTTATTATTAATGTTATGTTAAAAAATTATTTCAACCATTTAATATCCATTTATTCGTATCATTATTTTTAATAATAATTGTTATTTTATTTATTATGTAGCTATGATAACTCTATAAATCCTAGTCATATAATCATTAGTTTTATTTTTACTATAATTATTTGATAATATCGAATATTTTTATTTTTAACGTATCGTTATAATATAATTCAAGTATAATTAATTCTATTTTGTAATTATGACAAAATATTAACATAAATTTTTTTCATAAAAAATAATAAATTAATTCATGTTATTTTCTAGCTGCTTTTGTTAAGGTTTCTCTTTTTGTAAACGAATACATAAATATTTTAACATTATATCTTGTTGTTGTCTCATATATTTTTGTAATATTAAAAAAATTCTCTAGTAACCTAATTTGACTACCGCGGCCTGGTAATGCCTTTATTATTATTTTTAGTGGCAACAAGTTTTGTATTTTTATCAATACTATCATAAAATACATTATTTTTTTCGATTAATTTTAAACTATCAGAAAATTGTAATTTTATTCTCAATTCGCTGTAAAAACCATATGTACTATCATCAAAAATTTCAGTATCTATTACATAATCGAGTTTGTCATAAAAGTTTTCATTAAAGTTTTCATTATCATATATAATGCCTATTTTTGAATTACGATATAAACTATAATCCCAATACGGTAAATCTCTAGATACAGAATACATGTATGTATAATTTTTATCGATAAAACCTACGTCACGACAACAATTATATATTTTTATTATGTCATAATTAACAGGTATATCATTTAAATTGTTATATCGAATATATACATCTAAATCTAAACCTTCAAATGTATCATCGCGTTTGTCATAATGTAACATAAGTATTTTTGGTTCCATTTTATTATGGTTGTTACAATATATATTTTTGTAAATTTTAATTTCATTTTTTTATAAAAAATAATCAATTATTATTTGTGTCATTTATTTAATTGCTACTTTTGTTAAAGTTTCTCTTTTTGTAAATGAATATATAAACATTTTAATATCAGAATCAAATGTTATCTCATATTTTTTTGTAATATTAAAAAAATTCTCAAGTAACTTGATTTGCTGTTCGCGTTTCGATGTCGCATTTGTTATTATTTTGAATGGCAACAAGTTTTTCATTTTATCAATGCTATCATACAATACATCATTATTTTTATCAATTAAATCTAAAATAATTGATCCTAGTCTTATTTTTAGTATCTGGTTATATACATCATCATCGTTATCTAATATTTTATTGTATATAATACCAATTTTTGAATTATAATATACATCATAATATCCATAGCGACCTAATCCTATACCTATGGATAAGTAATTCTCATTGAGAAAAATAGTTTGATTATGGTTATGTATTTTTATTATATGATAATTAGCTGGAAAATCATTTGAATTATTATATCGAATATTTTTACCTAAGTCTTCGAATGTATGATCAAAATTGTCATAATATAATTCAAGTATTTTTGGTTCCATTTTATTATGATTATTACAATATATATTTTGTAAATTTTAATTTCATTTTTTTATAAAAATAAATTTAATTATCATAACTTTGTTTTGTTTTTTTTTGTAAATAAACCTGTTGATATTTCTACAATATTATAAAAAAATAATAACTAAATAATTATTTTATTATCTATTATCAATAGTAAAAATATTTTTTAATTTTGTTATTTCGTATATACCTGTTATTAAATAATAATTCTAATTTAAGTATATTTAGTTACGTTTATTAATTATTAAAATATATATTTTATAAAAAAAAACTTATATTTATGCAAATAGACCTTTTTTGTGATTATGTTTTTTTAAAATATATTGATATATGTATTATTTCAAGTTTGTAATTAAATATATAATAGTATCATCAACTTGTGTTATTTCAGTAATATTAAAATAAGGTTGTAGAAATGTTATTACGTTATTTTTAATTGTAGCAATTAACGGTAAAAATTTTTTTATTTCATCGATACTTTCATATATTATATCGCCTTTTTTTAGGACAATATCACTATATCTATAATAATCTAATTCAGGTCTAAAGTATAATGCTTGGATATTATCATTATTGTAATATAAATATAAAGAACCATTTGCATATTTTTTATTAGTATAAATGCATGTAGGACCATAATGTAATATTTTTATATAATTTGTAAATTTTTTGAGCATATTATAACTATTAATATGATCATTTGTCATTAATAAATCGTAATCATTATTATCAATGTCTTGTAATTGTATTCTGAAAACACATTGATTGTTGGTTTTAATTACTTCTAGGTTGTCCATTGAGATTAATTATAATTAATAGTGTATGTATTTGCGAATTTATTTTTCATTTTTTTTATAAAAAATTATTTGGTTTTAATGATTATTTAATTGCTGCTTTTGTTAAAGTTTCTCTTTTCATAAATATGTATATATTTGGTCATATTATTATGATATTGAATAAATCTTGCAATTTTATAATCGGGTTACTAGTATTTGTTGTATTAATTACAATCAATGGAAATAATTTTACTAATTCATCAACATTGTTGTGTAATATATTGCCTCCTATATCAATTAATGATATATGATTAATATATGGTTTTTTGTAAATACAATATACTTTAGCATACAAATCATAATGACAACTCGATATTACGACACCTGTGACTTAATATATTTTTATAATTAATACTTTTTCTCAAGTGTATCATATTAAAATCACTTGTAACTATTAACAAATCATAATTATTAGGCACATCATTTAAACACTTGTAATACACATTAGTTTTTTTTCAGATATTGTATATTCGTTATTCTTTATTTCAAATATTAGATCGAGTATATTCAAGTTCATTTTAATCAAGTTGTTGAAAATATTAATAATAAATATTGATATTTTTAATCAAGATACTAAAAATATTAATAATAAATATTGATATTTTTAATCAAGTTGTTAAAAATATTAATAATGGATATTAATATTAATTATTATTTCAATTTTTTTTATAAAAAATTATTTGGCTTTAATAATTACTTATTTGCGGCTTTTATTAAAATTCCTTTTTTCGATAATATGCACATTCCTGGTCGTATCATTACGATATTAAATAAATCTTGTAATTTCGCCTGTATTGCTTCACTTATAGGCTCTTTATTAATTACAATTAACGGCAGCAATTTTATTAATTCATCAACATAATCATAATATATATTATTTTGCATACCAATTAATGGATAACGTTCAGGAACACAATGACTGTTACCATATACAGATGCGATTAAATCATAAGAACAATCTAATGACACAATTTCATTAAAAGGGGAAATTCTTTTAACGAGAATTTTTTCGGATACGTTGTTATAATTTATACTGCATAAATTTCTATAATTAATACTTCTCTTTGCGCGAAGCCACCCAAGATTATCTTGAATTATTAACAAATCATAATTATCAGGTATATCTTCTAAACTTTTATAACAAACATCTGATTTTTTTTCTTTAAATTGCGCATATACATGATCGTCGCAATTAATTACTTCTAGATCAAGTATATTCGAGTTCATTTAAATTAAGTTATTAATAATATCAAAATAATAGATATTGATAACGAATTATTATTCAATTTTTTTTATAAACAAAATTTTATTACCATAATATATTGATCGTTGTTCTTATTTTATATATCAATGATCTCGCTTTACTTGGCCAAGAACTGCGGCTTTCGTTAAAGTTTCTCTTTTCGTAAATATGTATATTCCTGATCGTATTATTGTGATATTAAATAAATCTTGCAATTTCGTCTGTATCGTTTTATCAATTTTATGCAAGTTATTAATTATAATTAATGGACATAATTTTATTAATTCATCAACACTACCATATAATATATTATCTTCCACATCAATTAATTTATAACGAATAGGCAATCTATAATAGTCTTTATATATAGTCGCAAACAAACTACCAATATATTTTAATTTCACAATTCCATTAAAAGAAGATTTTTTTTTAATAAAAATATATTCAACTACGTCAAGACCATGTATACTATATATCTTCTTATAATTATTACTTTCTCCTAAACGAAGCAAACCAAAATTATCTCGAATTAATAACAAATCATAATTATCAGATATATCATCTAAACATTTATAACAAACATCTGATTTTTTTTCTTTTAATTGTGCGTACATAGATTCGCTGCAATTAATCACTCGTAAATCAAGTATATTTAATTCCATTTTTATTAAAATATTAATAATGTACATCGATATCAATTATTATTTCATTTTTTTATGAGCAAAATTTTAATTATTTTTTGCTATAACATATTAATTATTATCTTTATAGGCAAAGGAAAAATATTTCTCGTTTATCACGTTATATAAAAAATTTTTAATTAATAGTGTATGTATTTGCGAATTTATTTTTCATTTTTTTTATAAAAAATTATTTGGTTTTAATGATTATTTAATTGCTGCTTTTGTTAAAGTTTCTTTTTTTTCAAATAAATATATATCTATTGCTAGGTTATCTAATTTTAAATTATTTATTTTTGTAATGTCAAAAAAACATCGAAATGTATCCATATATTGTTCAGGTATGTTATGTTTTTGATAAGTCAAAACATAAAATGGCAATAAATTTTTTATATTGTCAATATTTTCGTATTCTATAAAATTATCACTAACTAAATGCCATTTTTTATAATCAATACTTAACGTGACACGATTTAGTTTAGAATCGTATCCTAAACGATAAAAATTATATTTACTAAATATTGTTATATCTTCGACAGGAGACCATAAATGATGCTTGTTCGGGATTTTAAGAAAAATACGAGGATTTAAGACTATGATTAAATCGTAATTATCTAGTATTTCATCATGAATATTATAACACAAGTCAATATTTTCTAAATCTTGAAATATGAACTTTTCATCTTGTAAAACTTGTTCGACTTTTAATATAGTTATTTCCATTTTATTATGATTATTATGATTATTATGATTAATATACTATTTTATTAATTTATATTTCATTTTTTATGATAAATAATTATTTCGGAAATAAAGTATCATATTGATACACTTTTCACCTGTTAATATAACATTATATTTTGTAAAATTATGATAGGTAGATTTTATTATTATATTTTATGTATAATTTTAGCATATTTGTATTTTGTTATATAAAAAAAATTAGCCTCTTGATGCTGCTTTTGTTAAAGTTTCTCTTTTTTCAAATAAATATATATCTCTTCCTAGGTTATCTAATTTTAAATTATTCATTTTTGTAATGTCAAAAAAACATCGTAATGTATCCATATCTTGTTCAGGTATGTTATGTTTTTGATAAGTCAAAACATAAAATGGCAATAAATTTTTTATATTGTCAATATTTTTATATTCTATAAAATTATTACGAACTAAACGCCATTTTTTATTATCAATACTTAACGTGACGCGATTTAGTTTAGAATTGTATCCTAAACTATAAAAATTATATTTACTAAATATATCTATTGGTATATCTTCGTCAGGAGACAATAAACGACGCTTGTTCGGAATTTTAAGAAAAATATGAGGATATAAGACCATAATTAAATCGTAATTATCTAGTATTTCATCATGAATATTATAACACAAGTCAATATTTTCTAAATCTTGAAATATGTACTTTCCATCTTGTAAAACTTGTTTGACTTTTAATATAGTAAATTCCATTTTATTATGATTATTATGATTATTATACTATTTTATTAATTTATATTTCATTTTTTATAATTACAATATCCATTATATAGACATTAACTTGATATATAAATGTAAAAACATCATACTTAAAAAAAAATGAAATAATATTTTTGATTATTAAAAACATATAGTAAATATAATAATAAATGGAAGAACTAATTAAAAACTTGTATTGTCCTATTACTCACTTGTTATTTAATGATCCAGTATTATTAGTAGAAGATGATATAATATATGAAAAAGATGCGATAGTTGAATGGTTTAAAAAACATGATACTTCGCCTATTACTAGAAAAATAATTTCTAATCCAACATACAAAAGTGTTAAGCCAATTATAAATATGGTTGATCAAGTATTAAAAAGTAATCCTGAATTAATATCTGAACAATATTTTAAATTATTAGATCATACAAAAAATGATAATGGTTTTGATTTGATTATTAAAGAAAAAAATTTTAAAGAAATTTATAAATATTATAATTTCAATATAATAAAAATTATTGATAAATATGCAGAAATATTATTTTTGGACATTGACATAACTAAATATATTTTTGACAATCTAAATAATACATTATTTAAAAATTTTAAATTAGAAATAAAAAATTACGAAAAATTAGGAACAAACTTTAATTTAGCAAATATTAACTTTAAAGATTATATTCTTCAACAAAAAATATTTAAACCAAATTGTCATATTATAAATCTAGAAATAATAAATAAGGCAATCATTAATCATGATTTTAAAATATTATTTGATTATACTGATTATGTTGCTAATTGTTTTTTAGATACAGAAATTATGAATAATTTAAGTATGATAACAAAAGAGCATTTAAAATATATTATTGATAATCTGTACACTATAAAAGATCGGAGTATAATTGTTAATTTTTTAAAAAATTATACTAGTAATCTTAATTTTAATTTGTATTTAGAAATATTAGAATATCAAAATGAATTAACTATTGAAGATCTGGAAATATTATCTGAAAATACTGATAATATCGATCTTTTAAAATTTCAAAAAATGATAAAAAATATAAAATATAATTATGAATTAAATAACAAAAATAACGAAAAAATACAGCAAATTATAACTAAATTACCTTTTGATTATGGTTTAATGGCATTTGGAACATTAATTATGAATTATGTATCTGTTCGAGGTTATATTAAAAATTATGAAATTTATAAAGACTTGATTAATAAATATCCTTTGCATTTTTATGTATCGAGTTATGGTTATAATACTGGAACTATTAATGATTTTATCGATATTAATCAAAATATAATAGATTTAGGTGAAAAATATCATGTTATAAAAATTACGCAAAATGATCCTGATATCAAAACTAGATTAATTATAAATTTTTTAAATACATATACTATTAGCAACATGCCATTTACTTGGATTCTAATATATATTTATTATAATGACTTGATAACGAATAAACAGTTAAATGATGAAAAAACTATAGAAATTTTAAATACTTCATATTCTGACACGTTTTTAAAAATATGCATAAATAATAAAATTAATTTAGTACACAATAAATTTAATATATTCAAAAAATATATTGATATCTATAAACATTATGAATATGTATGCAATAATATTAAAATTGTTAAAATATTTATTGATGATTATACTAATGCAAATATTGATTATGAACAAAAAATAAAAATTACAACATTTTTATTAAATAACCTATGCTTATTGACTTATGAAACGTGCAACAAGTTATTATCATTGTATGGAAATCATATGCCAAAAATTATATTTATAAATCTATTAAAATATTATCGATGTCATGCAAAATATGATGATCTAATAGAAAATGTAATGAATATAACATTTAATAAAATTGTTATTAATGATGTTAATAATCTTGATAATAATAATGTTAATAATAATGTCGATAATAATAAAAACAATTGTAATAATAATGTTAATAATAATGATATTATGAGTAATAATAATATTATTGATATTATTGATAATATTAATAATATTAATAATGTTGAATGTAATATGATTGTAAAAAATCATCGAAATATAGACATTAATAATTATCAAGATCCAATTATAAAATCAAATATTTACATAAATATTCTTAATTTTATGACAAATCATAAATATCAAAAAACTCAAGATACTGATATATTGATTAATTCGATAAACATATCTAATTCAGCAAAGGATTTATTAAAAAAATATGTTCTAGAAGATTTTACATTTGGAAATTTACATATTAAATATTCAGAATTATTAACTAGCATGTTGTATTATATAATGAATCAAAATAATAAAGATCAATTGTTAAAAATATTAGACCAAGAAATTATAGATACACGAAATCAAAATTCTGATTATATATTTACAAAAACTATTAATGTATTGAGTAGTTGCATATAATAATTTTTTTTATAATAAAAAATGAAATAAATATTTATAAGTCTATCCTCAAATTAAGTAATAATATATAAATAAAATAATAAAAAATATTAATGCAAGAATTAATACAAAACTTGTATTGTCCAATTACAGGTTTTATTTTTAAAGATCCAGTATTATTGAATGATGATGATATCATATACGAAAGGGAAGCAATTTTAAAATGGTTGGAAACTAATAAAATTTCACCAGTTACTAGAAAAACAGTTAGAACACCTCCTAATATAAAAACTGTTAAACCAATGGTATCAATAATAGATAATATTTTAAAAAGTCATCCAGAATTAGTTAAAGAACAATATGTATCAATGATTGATTTTAATAAACATTATAAAACTTTTAAAATATCAAAAAACGATGATATTTTAGTATATTATAATTTTGATATGGATATAATTATTGAATTATATTCTAATATTTTATTTCGTGATGTTTCTGTTACTAAACACATATGTGATAATTTAGTTAAAAATAATTTTAAATTAGAAAACTATATTAAGTTAGCATCTTTAATTAATACATCAGACGAACAATTTAAAAATATAATTGTATCTATAATAAATCCCAATTCACATATATTAAACCAAGATATAATAAAAAATGCTATTCTTGAAAAAAAATTTATATTATTGTTTGATTACTGTGATTTTGTAGAAACTTTTTTTGATGAAAATGTTATAACAAATTTAATAGATTATGATAGTATTTGTCATATTATTGATAATATGTATCGTACACCAACTAAACATGATGAACGTCGCGAGATTTTTATAAATAAAATATTGGATATTTTAGGTATTAGCGATATCGAATTATATGCAAATTTGGTAAATAAATATATTTCGATTCTTAACATTAATATATTTAACATGTTAATAGAAAATTATGATAAAATTAATTACAAAATATTTGAAAATATTTTTAAAACTAAAACGCTTTTAAAAACAGTTACTATTAAAAAATATTTAGATTTATTACCATTCGAGCACGGATTACTAGTATATGAAATGCGATACAAAATTGATACCATGTCTGTCGAAAAACATATTAAAAAATACAAGATTTTATTTAATAAATATCCATTACATACATATTGTTGTAATAATGACGGTTTTCCTATTAATTCTTATACTTGGAAAAAATCAGCGCATATCATGCAAGAAATATATTTGAATAAGACGATTATAAAATATATTATAGATTTAAAACCTCAATACCATCACATATATAAAAATAACAACATACAAAATGAGATTATAGTGTCTATATTTAATAACGATTGTTTCGTAGAAGAATTTATAAACTTGTTTGAAAAAATACATCCAAATTGGTTTATTATTTACATTGTGTTTAATAATGAAATAAAAGAAAGAACAAAAACAATATGTGATCCTAAAATTATTAATTTTATTAAAGATAATCAAGACATGTTTATAAATCATTTTAAAAATATTGATTATAGAGATTTTGAATATTCTGTTTTTGAAAAATATTTTGATGTAATAAAATGCTGTGATTTTGTTATTAGTTACGTAAGAAGTCATGGTAAGTTAATTTACACTATTATCAATTGTAATATTGAATATAAACAAAAATTACAACTAATTAAACCATTTCTTATTAATATACAAAAATATCCAACGAATTATTATATGACAATAATAGGCTATTTTGGTAAATCATTTACTCGTGAAGACATGAAAAATATTTTATGTGGGATAAATTATGACAGATCGTCGGTGATCAAAGCCATAGATGTGTTATATGATAAAATCAATAAAATGGAAATAGAAATTAATAATAAAATAAATATTAATAGTAATAATAAAGAACATGATTAATAAAAATATTTTTTATCATTATAATTCAATATGTTATTAAGCAATAAATATCATATTATTTAAATATTTAAACAACTAGATATTAATAAGATTTTATAACATAAATCTTTGCTCGAATGATTTAATAAATACGTATTTATAATAATGTTACAAATACTTGTGTTATTAAAAATATTAATATTGTTTTTATAAAAATAATAAATATATAATTAATGTTACTGATAAATAATTTAGAATGTTTATTATGTTATAATAAAGCTATTAATTATGGTCATTAAACTCGCATTAAATGTTTATATAGTGTCAATTTTGTTAATACTTATATTTTATTTAAAAATTGAAATAATTATTTGATACATAATCCTTTATAATTTACTATTATTATAAAATGTCTGAACTAGAAATTTTTAGAAATGCGATTACAAAGTCAAATATGTATGAAAATTTATTCGAAACATTTAGGAATAATATTACATATATATTAAAATATTATCACTTGGTTAAAAATAAAAAAATGTTAGATATGTGTTTAAATATATCAAATATTGAAAATGTCGAACAAAATATTATAGTTATGAAAAGATTATTTGAAATAATAACAGAATTGAATCTGATTGTGATTAGATATGATATGGTTAAATTGCCTAATTTTAATTGTTCACAAGTTTATGAAAATGGTAAATTAAATAATGATAATTTATATTATCAAGTATTTAATAAATACTTTGGCAAGGAACTCGATACCTTAAACAATTTTTGTTTAGATATTGCTAACTATACTTGTTTTAAGCATATTATTAAAAAAAGTAAGTATTCTACAAAAAATAAATTTGTAATATATTTTGTCGAAGAAAATGATGTTATACAAGAATTTAATGAGATTAAAAGATGTATCCAATATATCAATAATTTACGTTTTGAATTAGGAAACGTAGCCCTTGAAGAATGTAAAATTCATTTGTGTGACGTCAATATTATGAAGGCTTTTTATATTTTTGGTCTTAATTTAAAAACTTTTAGTAATATATTTATAAAATTTGTTAATAATATTAACAACGTTAATAAAAAAACAGTTTTAAATATTTTTGACTATTTTATTAGTATTGGTTTAAAATTTGATAGAGAAATAACAGATAAATTATTAAATCCATATTTTTCTGATAAAATATATAATTATAAGCATCGCGCAGAAACTTATTATAATTATGATCCTAATAATAAATTATTTGATGATATTTTACCAATAATGACAAAATATTTAAAAGATGATAAATATATTATTCATTACATAATGCATAAATATAACAAAAACGATTTAAACTATTGTTCATCCCGTGATGCTATGATCGTAAATTTGACAACAAAATTAATACACAATTTAAATATAGACATTTACTTGAAAGATAATAATAATATGTATGCACATGATTATTTAAATATATATGCCAAGAATCTTTTTTTAAATAAATATGCTAAAAGTATTTTTTCAAATGAAAATCTTGAGGATTGTTATTTGGAAAAATATAAAAATGATAATCCAGGAAAAATAATAATGGTTGTATTGTTGTTATTATTTATTCATTATTTTTTTTTATGATTTATGAATAAATAATAATAGTTGTATTATTGTTGTTATTTATTCATTATTTATTCATTATTTTTGATTTAATGACTTATAAAAAAAAATAATAATTTACCATAATTCTTCTAATAATTCTTGTAAATCATCAAATTCATCATCATCTTCATATTCATCACTTTGGACAATGTAATGTTCTTTATTCTTTAATTTATTGTCTTGTGTTGATTTTTCGATAACATAATTTGAAATACAAGTGTTTGAAAAACATGCATTTTTTTTAGAATACTTTGCCCACCAATTAATTAAATTTTGTTGATTACCAACTTTTCTAATAATAATATTATTAATTAAATTTGCATAGTCATTGACGTTTTCAACACTTGTTTGAGAAAATAGGGCATTAAAATTAAATTTAGAATTTTGTTTTTTTTCGTAGAAGTAAAAATCTTGTAATAAATGATAATCACCATATCTAGTAGCATCTAATAAAGCCTTGATACTAAATTTAACCGGTAAATCAGAATATTGCCACCATTTCATACTTTGATGTAATAAAGAAGCACAACGACCCTTTAAATTAAAATAATCATATGAATCAAAGAACTTGATATTATCCTGAAGTGTATTGAAAGTAAAAGTGTAATAAAGATCTCGTTCTTCTTTTGAGTCTAAAATAGAATTATGCTTGATATTGCTCATGTTAAAACCTTCATCAGTGTATTTTAATGAATAGCTTTTTGATTCTAATTTTTGTTTGTATGATAGCCAACAATCTAAAATTTTAATATGAGCAAATAAAGTAGCATAATTAATCGCTCGATTAGTATAACGTAATTGTAATTCTTGTTTTAATGCTTTTTTAATCCACCATTTTAAAACATCGACTAAACCTCTAATGCAAGCTCTATCAACACAATGTTCATCGTAAGAATGCTCAACATAGGCTAGATTATTGTTATTCATTAGATTGAACCAATAATCTAAAACATCTACTTTACCTAAAGCACTAGCATAATAAGGAACACATTTTAAAAATTGTTGCGGTACAATTGGATCTAGTAATAAAGTTTTTAATGATTCTAAAGAATTATGTCTAACTCCTAACATAAACACAGCCTTGATAATGTTTGACAATTTTTCTCTTTCATCATTTTCAAGGTTATTAAAATTATGTAATGTATATTTATATTTCTGATCACTTAACCAGTATTTAATATGATGACTATTATTTCTGCAAACATCGTCTGTTAAAACATCAAACAACAAAGGCAAATACAAAATTTCAAATTTGGTCACTGTTTTAACATTTAAATCATAACATTTTAAAACTTGAAATTTCGTTAATGTCATTTTGTTGTCATTGTTATCATCATATTTTATGTATTTAATACTTGCCAAACTTGCAATTTTACATAATTTAGGCAACTTACCTGCCAAACCATTTTTAGAATACTCGAAAGGAAAAAATTTAGCGATTCTATCTTCAGTAAAAACCGTATGTTCTTCACCTAAATAAATTTTTCCTTTTTCATATTCTTCATCAAGAAATGAGTACAAAGAAGGAAAAACTTGCTCTTCTTTACTGAAATCGTCAAAAGATCTTTTATTTAAACTAGACATGTTTATTAATCAATTTTATAATACACTATTTTGGAAATTATTATTTCAATTTTTTTTCTTTAAAATTGAAATAATAATGTTATTATAAATACTTTTTATAAATACTTTAAAAAAATGGATTTACCAACATGTTGTAAATATTGTCGTTATCCTTTTGCCAATCATAATGATAATAATATTTTTGTGTATGAATTATTATACAATTATTTTCAAAAAAATATAGATAAAGTATTAAATAACTATTATTTAGTAAAAAATAAAAAAATTTCTGACATGATTATCAAACCCTCATTTTATAATAACAAATACACTGATATAGAACAAAATGTAAAAATATTCAAAAGATTGTGTGAAATAATGAATGATATGAATTATTATACTGATTTTAACATAAGATTTAAACTAGATTTTATTGACAACGATTTTCTTAGAAGGGCTGACAATATAACATGTGTATTATTAAAATATTTTAATTACGATATAATTAAAAAAAAAAATACACATAACTCAATATTTAAAACGATTTTTTACAAAAAATTTAATGTCCAAAATATTAAATTATTAAAAAATTATAAAAACTTTATACGTCTCATGGTATCTCGTATTGAAAATGCTAATATTTCCTCAAGTGTATATTATAATAATGAAGAAGATTTTATATATGAATTAACACAAGTCGAACAAATCATGAATACATTAAATTTTGATCATGAAATTTTCAAAACGTATTATGATCGAATATACAATGAAATAAAATTTCATAAAAATGATGACTCAATATATGAAAGTTTATGTGATTTATTTTTACTAAACTTGTTTTACGAAAATAAAATTATGTTAAAAAATATGTTGTTGCATACTTTAAATACCATATTTGAACATTATCGTGTAACGAATATTCATTATATATTGGAATTTTATATCACCAAACTTAAAGTAAATATCGATAGTGAAATATTTAATGCTATTGTAAAAATTTATGCAAATTGTCAATATGTTTCTAACCATAAGAATATATTTAATAAAGCATCAGCCAATCACCTAAATTACAGATATATTGACAAACATGAATATGTTAAACAAATATATGATATTTTGGTAAAATATTCCAATATCAAAAATTATACTGAGTTAAATAACATAGTATATGATATATATCCTGAACCAGTTTTAAATAATAAAGATAAAAAAATAGAACAAATAATAAAAGAAAAAATTATAAAACATAAAGAAGAAAAAACAAAAAAAATGATAAAAAATAATAAAAAAAGTGAATTGTCATTTGCATGGATTTTTGAAACTAAATTTGAAAACAAGAAAGGAAGCAAAAAACAAAGAAAAAAAAGAAGTAACAAAATAACAAAAAATAAAATAAAATAACAAAAATAAAATAACAAAAAATAAAATAACAAAAAATAAAATAACAAAAAATAAAATAACAAAAAATAAAATAACAAAAAATAAAATAACAAAAAATAGAAAATAATTATTTTTTTATGTTTAAAATTGAAACTAAATTTTAGAATTATTATCTATATTATACATACACCATATTTGCGTCATATAAATGGATTTTAAAACAGATTTGGAATCAGATTTAATGACAAATTTGGTAATAAATTTAACGACAGATTTAGAAACTGATCTAGAAATAAATTTGGAAACAACAGATTCAGGAATAGATACTGAATTTGCCATAGCATACGATTTTGATGATGAATCTATTGATTCAAGTATAATCACACATACTGACATGGCTCTGAATCGTTTATATGTGAAAAATAATGAAAATATTTGTAAATATTGTTGCAAATCACTTATAAATCATATCGACAATAACGATTTGGTATATAATTTATTATACAACTATTTCAAAAAAAATATAGACAAGATTTTAGATAATTATCATTTACTAAAGAATAAGCAAGTGTACGATATGGTAATTAAACATTCATTTTTTAATAAACAATCGAACAAAGATAAAAATATAAAAATATTTAAAAGATTATGTGAAATTATGAATGATATTAATTATTATACAGATTTTAATATCCATTATAATATTACAGATTATTATGATCGTTTTTTTGTTAAATGTATTTTGTTAACATGTTTTAATTATGATATTAATAAACCTAAGAATAATTCAGAACAATTATTTACGTCAGTTTTTAATAAATTATTTAATATTAATATGAATAATATATATTACCATTATAAAACTTTTGCAACGTGTTCGTTATATAAGTTACCTAGAAAATATTTAAATTTTTCTAGGAGTTTTTGTTATAATAATGAACAAGATGTAAAAGATGAGGTTTTAAAAATAAAAAATATATTATCTAATAATAATTTAATTAAATATATCTATAATAAAGCTCAATTTCAAAAAAATGTTGATTATTATCTTGATGACATACTATCTAGTAATGAAAAAGTTTATTTTAATTGTTATGAATTATTTTTCATAAATTTATTTTGCAAAAATGATAACAAAATAAAAAAAATATTTTTAAAAAATTTAAATTTTATATTTAAAACTTGTTTTCTAGATAACATTTATAATTATTTGGAATTTTATATTATAAATTTTAATATTATTGTTAAAGGCAAAATATTCAACGCCATAGCAAAAATTTATGCAAATTGCAAATATGAATGTAATAAACCTTCATATGTAGAACAAATACAAACTTTTTTAATAAAATATACAAATATAAAAGATTATATGGAATTAAATAAAATTATACTCAATATATATCCTAAACCAATTTTAAGTAAGGATGATAAACGAATAAGAAAAATAATAAAGTGTAAATTAGCAAAAATATACAAACGCAAATTAAAAAGAGATGAAGAAAATGCAAAATTGATAGAAACAATGTGGAATAAAGATTAATAATATAATATGAATTATCAATTGAATAAATTTTATTACAAGCTTTAGCAAATAGTAGAAAAATAATAAAGAAAATAAAATATTAGAAACAAAAGAATTATGAAATACTTAATAGTTTTTTATTAAATAAAATTGAATAATAATTTTTTAAGTATATTCTTTATATGATTTCTTATTATAAAAATGACAATCAGAATTACTAAACTCGATAACACATATAATCATATGTATGATTATTATAAACTAAATCTTGATAAAATTTTAGAAAAACATGGCACTAAAAAGGATATATGTTTACTTAAAATTTCAGATGTTGATGAAAATATGATTATATTTGAAAAATTAGGTAAAATAATGACAAAAATTAATTGGCTAACAGATTTTGATATTTCTGATATGCACAAACAAAATAGTGGTTTAGATTTTATGTATCTTCATGCATTAAAATATTATGGATACGATATATTAAATATATGGAATAACAAACTTTTATTCGCAAAAGGTCAATTTAACGAACTTTTTAAAAATTATCAAAATTGTGATTTATTTGAGGATTATATTAAATTAAGAGCTTTTGTTTTTAATGAACCTTACATAAATTTCGATTTTGAAGAGAATATAATTAATAATTTGCAAGCTACTAAACAAAAAATATTCGATGATTTTGATAATCATGACTATTATGATTTCTTAATGAAACAGAAAAAAATTCAAACCAAGTTTAATATGTTATATTTAATGAAATTATTTTGTGTTGATTTAAAAATATTAACAAATGACTTGCTTTATCATATTCTGGAAGCTGAGGATATGCATAATATTTTGGATTTTTATTATAATAAATTAGAAATTCCTTTCAGTAAAAAAAATTTTAAAAAACTTGCTAAAATTTACGAAAAGAATAAAAAATCAAACCCAGAAATTTCTAATATGATTTTAAATTCTTTAGTAGATAATAAAATATTACCTAAGGATAAATCAAGTCTTTTATATAATCATGTTTACATAACATTAAATATAGATGAACAACGAAAAAAAAATATAAAAAAAATAATTAAACACAAACTTTATTTAACAATAGAATTTGTTATTGCACTTGAAGCTAAAATATTTTCATTAAGAGGCAAAATATTTTTGTCAATTGTTATATTATTTGTTATCATTTTATATTTTTACTTGTTTTTAAAGTATTACAACATATTTTAATAAAGAACATCACTTATACTTTTTTTATTATCAAATACAGACCTACTTAAAAGTATTACTCTTTTAGTAATTTTATTGTTAATGTCTTTAAGTTGATAATGAATTGCGAATGCATTTATATCATCATTATAATAAAATGAATCAAATTCAAATACATCATCGTTTTTTAGATATCCAATACGACAATAATAATCGACATCTTGATTATTAACTTGTAAACCAATTAAGACAGCTTTGTCCTCGATTTTAGTAATTATATTTAGATTTTCCATTATAATATTTATTTAAATAGTTATAATAACAGATATATTTCTAATTTATTATTTCATTTTTTTTTTAATTTTTTAAATCATAAAAAAAATTACCTTTCTTTAATAATAGTAATCCACACATTTTCGATATCAATATTTTCTAAAGTATATTTATTGTCAAGAACTTGAAAATTATGTTTGTTTATAATTTCATCATAATTTGGATTAATAAAATCTATTTTATAACTTTTACTAGTATTGTCTTGATCTAATTTAAAAAAGTTGTTCTTAAATGATACAAATATCGTATTATTCCACCATTTCATTAAATCAGTTTGCCTGTCTAAAGGAAATTTTGATACTAATTTTTTTATTTTTTCAACAAATTTTAACTCGTCATCTAAATTTTTAAAATTAAATATATTCTGAGATTTAAGATATGTTTCATGAAAATTAAGATCATTTAGTAAATAAATATTTTGCGCTTCTGTTGCATCAATAAATGCTTTGATATCGATTACAAAGTCAAGACACGAATCGTACCACCATTTTATACTTCTATATAGTAAATTACAACAAACTTTTTGGTAAGAATAATCAATAAGACCCATAAATTTATAATTATCATGAATAGTATTAAATGTAAAGGAAAAATATTTGATTCTTTCTTCTTCGACATCTAATTTTGAATTAGCTAAAGCATTAGATACGTTAAAACCTTCGCTAGAATATTTTAATGAATAACCTTTATTTGTTAATTTATCTTTATTTTTTTTCCAACATTTTAAAATTTTAGTGTAACCTCCTAGTGTTGCTAAATCAATTGCTCTATTAGTATATTTCAATTCCAAATCTTTTTCATATGATGCTTTAAACCACCATTTTAATACATTAATATTATTTCTACCACATGCTCTGTCAATACAAAATTCATCATATTGTAAATTATTTGTATTTGACCACCATTCTAAAACGTTAATATGATCAATCGCACTAGCATAATAAGGAATACAATAACGTAATTCTTCGGGAAAATTTTTATGTGAATATAAATTTTGCAATAATTCCATGTTTTCATAATTAATACAATGCAATAATATTAACTTTAAAGTATCTAAAAAATCAAGTCTATCAACAATACTATCAATATTATTCAATGTATAAATGTATTCTGTATTATTTAACCACAAGTCAATATCACGTGTTCTATTATGGCGAATCGCAGATATTATACAATTAAAGAATATAGGAAACAATATTATGTTGAACTTGATAACTGTTTCCATATTTATCGAATAAGATTCAATTACCTGTAATTTTGATGTTTCTAGATGGCCATCAACATAATTAAGTTGATCGGGCTCGACTAAACATATTAATGCAGAATAATTATCATGGCACATTTTTACATCTACTAAATTAATTAATAATGTCTCGATATTCTCTAGGAAACATACTGTGTAATTAGGTTCATTTTCAGATACCATATAATATTTACCTACCTCAATATTCTTGTCAAACAAGGCATATAAAGGTATTTTTTGTATTTCTTGATAATATTCCTTTCTTTTGGATAACATTTTATTTTAAAAAAGTATTATATTGAACAAGTTTAAAAATTAATATTTCAATTTTTTATTCACAAATTGAAATAATAATTAAAAATAATAAAATAATAATAAAATAATAAAATAATAAAATAATAAAATAATAAAATAAATCAAAATATTCATTATTCTAAATCAACGACAGATTCCCACATTCCTTCTAAATCATAACATTCATCTAAACTTTTAGCAGAGTAAGTATTGAAATTCATAATGGATAAATTATGTTTGTTTATTTGGTCAGTAGTATCAGGTTTTATTAAATTAATATTATTAATACTTTTATGTGATTCATAATCGCATATAATATTAATCCAATTATCATAGCTTTTTATTAAATCCATAAATATATTATTAGAAGTGTAAGATTTCCACCAATAAAGTGTTAATATTTTTAATTTATCATCCGTTCCCATACGATCAATATTATTAATAATAGATGATGCAAATTTCATAATTTTTTCATTGCTATATTTTTCAAATTCATGTTTAAATTTAAAAGGATTGTTAATTTTGTATTTATTTTCATAAAATCTAAAATCATTTAACAATGAAATATCTCCATGATGTGATGCATATTTTAGAGCACGGAAAGTAACTTCAAATTTTAAACCTGAATTACTCCACCATTTCATACTTTTGAATAATGTATTACTTATAATTTGATATATTGGATAATCACCACCTAGGAATTCAATTTTTGATAACGCCATATTAAACGAAAAAGAACCATATATATCACGTTCTTCTTGAAAATCTAATTTTGATTTTTTTTTATAATAAGAATAATCACAAACATTTGATATGTTAAAACCTTCACTAGTATATTTTAATTGATAGTTTAATTCTTCTAATTTATTTTTATTTTTTTTCCAACATTTTAATATTTTAGTATTACCAAACATAGTTGCCCAGTCCATTGCTAATGTTGTATATTTCAATATTAATTTATTCGTAAATAATTTATTAAACCACCATTTTAATATATTTACATAATTACGATTACATGCTCTGTCAATACAATATTCATCATATTCTAAAGTGATATCATTTTCTATTGAAATATTATACCACCATTCTAATACATTAACACGATCAATCGCACTAGCATAATAAGGAATCAATTTACGAAATTCAGTCGTCATATTTTTATTTAAATATATCATTTCCAATTCTTTTGTTTTTTCATGGCTAACATATATTAAAATTATTGTCCTTATTGTATTAATAAAATCTTGTTTAATTTTTTTGTCGCTAATTTTATTCATGTTATAAAGTGTATAAATATAATCAGTATTGTTTAACCAATACATAATATCATCAATATCCTCTTTTTCATAAAAAGCTGAAGATGTTAAGGTATTAAAAACTATTGGAAGTAAATTAATATTAAATTTGATGCAAGTTCTAATATTTAATTTATAACTTTCAATTACTTTTAAATGTTGTGTCGATAGTTCACCATTTTTATATTCTATGTCTGAAACTTGTACTATACATAATAAATCTTCATAATCATCTTGAGGTATCGAATTATCTATCAATTTGATTAATAGATTTGTTATATTATCTTGTGTTGCTAATATAAATTTATCACCTCGCATACCAGGTAATAAATCTTTATTATCTATAATTTTATCATCATGAATTTTATTATCATGGATTATATCATATTCCTTATTATTTTCTACCATATTATCATGGATTATATCATATTCCTTATTATTTTCTACCATATTATCAAGCAAAGCGAATAATAATATAGGCGTACCTTGATTACTTGCGGGTCTTTTTCCTAGGACTGACATTTTTTATTAAGGTCTGATTTTAAGAACAAATTTAAAAACATTTTTTTCAATTTTTTATCGTAAAAATCAACAAATAATTTTTAATAAAAAAAATGTTAATCAAACGATTATTAATTTTTTATGATCAATAATTTTTGATAATGATAATTTTTTAATAAAAAATTGAAATTATAATTACGATATGTGTCTATTAAATTATAACTTAATAAAACCTTTTATTACCATTAGGTCTTACCATCAGGTCTTACCATCAGGTCTTACCATCAGGTCTTACCATCAGGTCTTACCATCAGGTCCGCTTCGCTTACCAATGCAAACAACTTGCGGATCAACGTGTCAATATAATCAATTATACTACCAAAATGATCAAATAACGGAACAATGTAAAAACGATATATATAAATACATGTATGATTATTTTTCCATTAATGTGCAAAATATTATAAGATATCATTATAAATATTCTGCGAAACAATTATCTTGTGATATGTATCATAGTTTATATTTGGAAATAAAAGATCCAGAAAATAATAGAGAAAAAAAAGAGGAAATAATTAAAAAATTATGTTCATTAATGTCAGAAATTGAATATTTTACTGATTTTAATATTCCTTGTGTTTTATTTTTAGTTAATGATGTAACAATAAAAATAAATAAAATTTTTAGTCAATTTATGATTAATCATTATAATTATAATTTTTTTAAATTAGTTAATATAATGATGATAAGAGAAGAACAATTATTTGTGAATTATTATTCTCGTGTTTTCGCAAAGCCTTTTGTCAATAATATCTTTGTAATTTACAAAAAATTTAAAAAAATAGTCTTTGGTCACAATCAAAATTTAATATTTACCACTATTTATAATAATTTTGAAGATGTTCACAATGATTTCAAAATTATTATTCAAAAATTAAAAACAGATATAAATATTGATTTTGATAATACTATTAAAAAATTTTCAATAGATTATGGTTATAAATGGAACGATATGTTAGATTTTAGAAAAGCTGAGGATGATAAAATTGCATTATGTTTCCAACTATTGCATCTATTATATTTATTTACTAAATGTACAAAAATAATTAAACCAATATTAACGAACATAATGATTTATATAAAAGCATTAAGTAACGAGTATTCAGATTATCTAGTTATTCAATCTATTTATGACAATTTAAAAACACGAAAGGAATTAATAGATATTATTATAACAAATACTTTGATTAATGATTATGATAATTATAGAACTAGCGTTTCGAACTTACAAGATTACAAAGATTTATTAGTAAAATTAAGTTCTCAATAAAAATTTTATTTTATAAAAAATGAAATAATAATTTATAAATTACTAGTTTTATTATTAAGAAAATAATGCAAATATGAATAATAATACAAATATAGATAATAATATGGATTCCGATGTCATAGATTCTGACGAAAATATAGATTCTGGCGAAAATATAGATTCTGACGGAAATATAGATTCTGAAAAAAGTATATTTAATGAAGATAACACAATATACAAATGTATATATGCATATTGTTTTAGCCATATTTTTGATATTCTTAATAATTATGATAAAGTATCTAATAAAAAATTATCAGATATCTATTTATTAGATAGACTTGTTTCATCCGGTCTGGAATATAAAGATATAAATGATAAAACAATCGTAAGATTATGTGAATTAATGAATGATATTGAATATTTTACTGATTTTAATATTCCTTACTTTAGACCACCTAACGAACAGATAAGTGTATCATCATTTTATAAAATAATGGTCCACTTTTACCACTACGATTATTATAAATTATCCGAAATAATGACATCAAAAAAAGAACAAGTATTTTTAGATTATTATACAAAATTATATGGTGTTCCTTTTACTGATAATATTATTCTTATCTATGAAAAATTTAAAATACTGGTTATGGCATATGAAATGTTTAATTTTCCTTCGGTAATTACTATTTTTAATAATATCGAGGATGTTAAAAATGATTTTATTATTTTAAAAAATAAGATAATGTATGACATAGAAAAAAATTATGAATTATTCATAGATAACATTTATATTGATAGATATAACAAAGAATTTCATATAATTGATGGTCGGTCATGTACGTGTCATCTTTATCAGTGTGAATGCAAGAAATTAACTATTTCTGAATTTTTAAAAATTTTATACATGTTGTATTTATTTACGGAAAATATCAAGTTAATAAAACACATATTTTTTGAAATATCATCGAATATAAATAAATATAATCAAAGGATCCAAGATATTTATAATGATCTGGAAATTTATTATGAATTCAATACTTTAGGTCTGTTACGAGAGATCTTATTTGATAAATTTATAAAAAAGAAAATATTTTCATTACAAGATTATAGAAAATTATTAACAAAATTAACTAATAGAAGATTAAAAGAAACAAAACATTAGAAAAAAAATATTTAAAATAAAAATAATAATATTATACAAGACCTTTAGGTAAGTATATTTTATTATATCCCGTAATAATTTTAATAAATAACTAAACTTTCGTTTATTTCCAGACCGTCATTATCAATAATCTTATTTACTTGGATATTAATTATGTCATCACATTTACTTCTTAAATCTTGAACATGACTTATTAGAATTGTATATTTATAATTTGATCTCAAATAATCATATATTGGATCCAATGAATTTATATTAGTAGAATCAAAACTAGTAAATGATTCGTCAAGTATAATAAAATCAGTATTATTCATATTTGAAAAATTTATTAGTGATAATCTAATTGAAAAACTTGTTATGAATTTTTCAAAACCACAACAACTTTCTATTGGTAATTTTGTATTATTTTTTATTTTATTTATAAATATTTTATCTTCTTTTAATTCTATATCTATCGTAAAATTTGCTATCATTGATAATATATTATTTGCTGTTCTAGTTATTTCAGGTATAAATATTCCTAAGATATGACTAGGAAGACCATTATTTTCTACTATTTCTAAATATTTTTGTAGCATTAGTTGTTTTTGTTGTAATTCAGTTGTATTTCTCAAATTTTCTTGATATTGATTAATCATGTTATCTATTTTATTTAATGCATCATTGTTATTTTTTATTTTAGTTTCTATTTCTTTTTTAAGTTTTTTATTGTTTGTTATGGAAATATTTATTTTTTCAAGTTTTTTATTAAGTTGAATATTGTTTTCTATCTTTTTAATATTATCTTCTATTATTTCTATATTTTTTGTATTATTAATAATATCATTTTCAATTTTGTTTTTGTTATTATTGTACTCTAGTATCTTAATTTGGTTTGTTCTAATGTTATCATTTAGTATTTTATATGTTTCTTGGTTTTTTATAAATGTATCATATTCTTGATTTTTTTCTTTTTTTAATTTCATTATTTCTGCTTTTTTATTTTTAATTTCGTTGTTAATTTTTTTGTTTTCTTGTATTATTATTTTATTATTTTCATGTTCAATTATATTTTTATTTATGTTTGATAATATTAACAAATTATTATCATATTTTAATTTTATATTTTCTAATTCGGAATAATTTTTTTGTAAATTTTCTGTCATTTCTTTTTCTGTTTCTATTTGTTTGATATAATTTATATATTCTGTGTTTATTGAATTTTCTAAAATACTTAATTCTTCTTTATTTTTTGCTATTTTGTTTTTTATATTTATATTAGCTTTTTGTATTTTTATTATGTTATTATATTCTTTTATATTGTTATCATATATTTTGATTTGATTTTTGTTTATAATTATTTCTTTTTCTAATAATTCTATTTCTTTATTTAGTTCTTGATTTTCTTTTTCTAATATTTTGTTGTTATTTAATATTGTATCTGTATTATGTTTTTTTAGTATAATTGGTTTTATTAAATTAATTTCTAGATTAATATTTTCTAAATTTTTATAAATATTTTCATATTCTTGTTTTGTTTTTATTATTTCTTTTTCTAATTCTAAAAAATTCATTATATTATTATTCTTTATACAAAACTGACAATTAGGATCATATTTTATACATTCTAGTTTTTTTATTACATTTTGTTTGTTAGTTAAGTCGTTATTTATAGTTTCTAATAATTTTTCTATTGTTTCTTTTTTGTTTAATAATTCAGTATAATTATCAAATTTATCTTGTTGTTCTTTTATTATATCATTTGGGATATTTGTTATTGTGTTATTTTTTATAATATTTTTTTTAGTATTTATTGTTTTTGTTATATTTTTGTTATTTTCTATTAATTTACTTTTATTAGTTTTTGCTTCGGGATTTGTGTTGTATGATTCTTGTTTTATACTGTTTTGTAATGTTTCAATCGTATTTTTTAGTTTGTTTATATTTATTTGTTTATTTTTAATAAATTTATCATTATTTGCTATTATTTTTTTATAATTTATTATAGTGTTTTGTTTTATATTTTCTTTTAACGATATATTTTTATTTTCTAAATTTTTTATTAAATTCATATATTCAATATTTTCTGTTTCTATTTGTTGTTTATCATTTAATAATTTTGTTATATTGTTAATATTATTATTAATATCGGTTTTTAGTGATCTTAATAATAATTCTATGTCTTGTTCTAGTTTGTTTATATTATTTTTTTTATTTTCTAAAAATAATTTGTTATTGTTAATTATTTCATCTGTTAGTTTAGTATTAATATTTTGTATTTCAATATTTATTTTTATGTTTTCATTTTCTATATCTTGAATTTGTTTAATTATTGTATTTTTTTTGGTTTGTAGATTTTTATTATTTTTTATATTGGTATTTTTTTCTAGGTTTAGATTTTTTATATTATATTTTATAGGATACAATAAGCTTAAATTTGTATCTTTGTTTGTAATTAAATCATTTAATTTGGTTTCGATATTTGATAATTCTTGTACAAGTGTATTATTATCTTGTGTTATTTCTTGTTTTTTTGTTTTGTATTCTTCTATATTTAAATATTGTATTTGACCTATTTTTTCTTTATATTTAATAGTTATTTCCCTTAAATCTTCTTTTGCTTTTTTGTTCCAGTTGTTAAATATATCTAAATTTAATAATTTATTTAAAAAATCTTTTTTTTTATTTTGACTATAATCTAAAAAATTATCATTTTCTTGCAAACAAAAACTAGTGATAATACTATCAGAATAATTACCTACATAGGAAGTGATTATGTTGTTGGTATGTATTCTGTCTTTACCATTTAAATTTTGATTTTTATTATTATTTATTTTATAAAAATTTACTGTTTCTTTTAATTCATTCTTTTTTATTTCTCCTGATCTTTCGATAACATATTTAGTATTACTTATTAATAATTCTATTTTACAATAATAATTTTTTTTTTTATTATTAATTATATTTATCCTGTCTCCTTTAGAACATTTATTATACAAACAATATAAAATTATATCAAATACACTTGATTTACCAGAACCATTACTAGCAACTAGACCTATTATTCCTTGCATATTATTAAAATTTATAACGTTTTTTTTACCATAGCAAAACATATTTTCAAATTCTAATTTTATAATTGACCATTTATTTTGTTGTCTTGTATTATTAAATGTTCCTAATTCATTGTGATATTTTAATATGTTATCTATTAAATTTTTATCAGTTAATTTTAATACATTTTCACAATAATATTTTATTAAAATTTTTTGCGAATTTATATTATTTAAATTTATTATTCTGTTTAATGTTTTTACTTTGTTTTCTAATTCGTTAGTTTGATTAGAATTTTGATTTTGGTTTGGATCTTGATTTGGATTTAGATCTTGATTAGGATCATTTTGGTTTGGATTAGGATCATTTTGGTTTGGATTAGGATCATTTTGATTTTCGAATGTTTCTATTATTTTATTTATAATTGATATTTCATTGATATTTATTTCGGAAATATTATAGTGTATTATTTCTTGTATCTCGTATTTTTCTATTAATTGTTTTTTTATTTTTTCATATTCATGTAATAATGTATTATCTAATTTTATTTTTATTCTTGGTTTTAAGGGTAATTTGGTTTCATCAAAATTTACTAATATGTTATTTTTCATTAAACAAGAAACATAACCATAATCATTTTTAATATTTATAAAAGTTGATGTATTATTTTCAATGTTCCATAATACATAACCATGATTTTCTAAAGATTCTCCATAATTTTGTTGTATTAAACTAGAAGGATAACAAAATTTTTTATTTTTATCTAAATATTGATGTTTATGAATATCTCCTAATAAAACATAATCGTAACCAGTAAATGTGCTCATATTATTATCACTCTTTAATAATACGTTATTATTGAAATCTTTAGAACCATAAATACAACCATGATACAAGGCTATTTTAATGTTATCACTATAAATATCTTGTGCTTTTATTATTTTAGTATTACCATCTAATACAGAAGATACTCCAAAAGTTATGTTACCATAAGTATATGCATCAGAATATTTTAAATAATATATATTATTATTTGCTTTTATTTCTTCTATTAATGGCGTCAATGAATCTAATTTTGTTAAATTAGTCATACAACAATCATGATTACCTGCTATAATTATTAGATCAGTTATATTTGCTAATTCCTTAAAAAATTCCATGGTCAATTGAACACATTCAGGTGATAATTCTAATTTTGAATGTAATATGTCTCCACATATTACTATTATTGATTCTTCTTTATTTTTATTTATTTTTTTATATAATCTAGAAAATACTTGACGATATTCTTCATGTCTAGTATTTTCTAATCTAATATGAATATCTGACATATGATGTATGTATTTGACTCGTTTGGTATTGTCTAAAATTTTTGGTGTAATCATAATTAATAATAATTAGTATATTTTATATGTCAGTTATAAAAAATATTAAAATATGAATTTTTATTTGTTTATTGTTGCTAGAATATTACTATGAGATTTATGAAAATTTGGTGCTAATTTCGTTAACACAATATTAACGTACGATGTATTTTTTATAGATTGTATTATACTAATTACTAATAATTGTTTTTTATTAAGTATTACACATCTGTCTGTATAATATTTATATTCTTCATTGCATTTATCATTGCATATATCTGTAATTTCATTCAAGTCTTTTTGTAATTTTGGATTATCTTTATATTTTTTTAAGGTATTTATACATTCTATACATTTTTGTTTTTCTTGCTTATGATGGTCTATTTCTCGCTGTTTAATTGGTTTTTTATTATTTAAAATTATTAATTCCTTTTCGAGACAATCTATTACTTTAATAATTAATAAATTGGTATTATTAATTATTTGTTTAGATAAATAATCCTTGAATCTAATTAACGAAACTGATACATATTCCATAAATGGAACTATTACAGAATCAATTAATATTTTTCCTTTTTTATCATCGATCCATGTTTCATTTTTATCATCTTTTATTTTTAAATAATATGTATTCCTACTTGTATCTGTATTTATTATCGGTGATAATTTAGTATCTACAGTTTCTTTATAATAATTAGTAATTACATTAGCAATATATTCTGTACATAAACTAGAATTTTGTTTTTTATTCCATAAATTTATGAGTTTCAATGATAATTTATGTTTTCCTTGACAAATATACGACTTGTTACAATTACCATCACAATTTATGTCTTCGCATTTTTTATCTGGCAATTCAGAAATATTTATTTTATCAGTTTTAATAGTATATTGATCTAACATTTCATGGATGATATCATTGGTAACAGGAACTTTTATCGGATTTACTTCAATATTAGTAGAATTTAATATATTTTGTGTACATTTTTTATAATTATTTGTTTTTAATTTATTATTACTATTGTTATTACTATTATTATTACTGTTGTTATTACTATTATTATTGCTATTATTAATACTATTATTGTCATTATTACTATTATTGTCTTTATTACATATGGGTCTTTTTTTATTTTCTAAAGTTTTATTTATAATTTTAGATACGACTAATTCATATTTTTCTTCCTTGAATTTTATAATTTCTTCTAATTTTTCGTTTTTTTCTTTTTCAGATCTCAGAATTTGTTCTAAATTTTTATTGTTATTTTCTAATATTTTGTTAAGTTCGTCTTTGATTTGTATAATATTTTCTAATTCTTTAATTTTTTGTTTAGATTTTTTATATTTTTGTTCAAGAATATCATAATTTGCTATTTCAATATTTTTAGGTAATTCAAGTTTTTTATTGACATCTATTAAATTATTATTTGTTTGATTTATATTTTGCATATTCTTTACTTCATGATTCTTTACATTTTTCGAATGTTTACTTGTTTTTTCATGTTTTTGCAAAATATGAGAACTGACAGCATTATATTTACAATAAACACAATAATTTTTTTTGGTGATCATGACATTACTGATAATATTACCATTATTTATTTTTGCTTCATTGTCCAAATGTTTTTTGGTATTTTTATGTTTTTCTAGTCTATATTTGTTAACAGCTTCATATCTACAACAGGCACAATATTTATTATCCTCGTCCATTATTATATATATTGATATATTACGTAATATTTATAATATATACCAAGTGAAAAATAAAATTTAGTGAAATTCGTTAAAAAATTATTAAAATTCGTTAAAAATTCATTAAAATTCGTTAAAAATTCATTAAAATTCGCTAATTCTAGTAAATTTCGTTAAAAATTTATTAAAATTAACTAAAAAATTATTAAAATTTAACTAATTTTAATAATTTTTTTAATTTTATAATATTTTTATTTTTTACGTCATTAATTTACATCAAAATAAAACTACATAGTATCAATAATATTAAGTGTCATATATCTTTTTAAAATATATTAAAAAAAAATTCAAGTTCATATCATATAAAATTTTCAATATATTTTATAAATTTTACCTATCAACACATATATACAAGTAAAATGGTATCTGTGTGTGTGTGTTAAAATTTTTGTAATATATTTTTATATATTTTTATGATAATATATTTACATATTTAAATGTTGTTTTTGACTCTAATTTCGTGTTAATTATCGAGTTACTGAATCTATTCATAACACTACTACTTTTACTTAAATTATATTATCAACTTTATCAACATTATATACAACATCTACATAATTTACATCCATATCACATTACATCATCTACATCATCTACATCATCTACATCATTTACATCATCCACATCACCTACATCATCTACATAATCTACATCATCGCAACATCTACATCATATGCATTGACCATATCATCTATATTGTCAGCAACATCTACACCGTCAACAACATCTACATCATCAGCATCATATACATTATCTATATCATCTATAACATCTATAACATCTACATCATCAGCGTCATATGCATTATCTATATCATCTATAATATCTATAACATCTACATCATCTACATCATCTACATCATCTATAACATCTACATCATCTATAACATCTGTAACATCTATAACATTTACATCGTCTACATCATCTACATCATCTACATCATCTACATCGTCTATATCCGTCAACAACATCTACATCATCAGCATTATATACATCATTTATATCATCTATAACATCTATATTATCTACATCATCTACATTATTTACATTATCTACATCATCCACATCATCTACATCGTCCACATCATCTACATCATCCACATCATACGTATTGACCGTATCATCTATATAATTTACATCATCCACATCATCTACATCATTCTCATCGTCCTTATCATCCTTATCGTCCTTATCATCCTCATCATCCTCATCATCCTCATCATCCTCATCATCTACATCATCATAATAAAAATATCATCATAAAAAAAAATATCATCACAATCATATCATCATAACAAAATATCATCACATTATAACAAAATTAACATATCATCATAAAAAAAAATATCATAACAAAATATCATCACATTATAACAAAATTAACATATCATCATAAAAAAAAATATCATAACAATCATAACATAACAAAATATTATCACATTATAACAAAATTAACATCATATCATTATAAAAAAAATATCATCACAATCATATCATCATAACAAAATATCATCACATTATAACAAAATTAACATCATATCATTATAACAAAATTATCATAAAAAAAATATCATCACATCATCATAAAAAAATATCATCATAAAAAAATATTATCATTATCATAAAAAAAAATCATCATATCATCTACAACGACCACATTATCTACATCGTCTGCAACATCTACATCATCAGCATCATACACATCATTTATATTATCTATAACGTCTACATCGTCAGCATCATATATATTATCTATATCATCAGCATTATTTACATCTGTAACATCATCTACACCATCTACATTATCTACATCATTTATTGTATTTAATTTGTCATGATCAGTATTTTTTTACATTCAAAATAAACTTAACATCATAAATATTTAATAAAAAAATTTAAACATCATAATTAACAAATTTAAGAAGTAATTGTACGACTTTTATATTCAGCAGTTTTTAATATATTTATTGTACATTTATTATAATTCGAACTATTATGTTGTTTTAATAATTTATCAGCTCGTTTTTTATATAAAAAGTTTTGATCTAATAGTTTATCAATTAATGAATCATATTTTTTTTCTTTTTCTAGATATTCGTCCTTTATTAGCGCAATTTTTGCTTCTTTTGCAACTAATTTATCTTGCATTATTTTATTTTTTCTTTCTAAACTACTGTTCATAGTTTCTAATCTAACGTAATTACGTTCCAATTTTTCATAATCCTTTTTAGATCGCTTATATTTTTTTTTAAGTTTTTTAATTTTTTTACTATCCTCACTATTGGGCTCGGCATTATTTAAAATAGTTTCATCATCAGTATTATAAGTATCAGTATTATCAATACTCGTATCCTGAATATTATTAGTATCGCAATTAGTATTTTTATTATTAGTATCATTAATTTCATTTATTGTGTCATCTTTAATTTCTACAATTTTTATAGTATTATCATATTCTTTTATTTTTTTTAAATGTTTTTGTGTTTTATTATGTTTTTCTAATTTTTTTTTGTTGCTAGCTTTATAATCACAATAGTTACAATAATCCATTTATAATATATATTATTGTTAATCATTATTATTAATATATTTTTTAATAAAAATTTACAAAATGATAACATTTAAAATATAACAACATCTAATTATATATTAATGAAAACGGACAATACTTTTGTTATTGATCATAAAAATGATTTTAAATATACGGATAACGATGATAATGATGATTATGATTATGATTATGATAATAATGATGATGATAATGATGATTATGATGATAATGATGATTATGATTATGATTATGATAATAATGATGATGATAATGATGATTATGATAATAATAATAATGATAATGATGATAATGATGATGATGATGATGATGATATTTATATTAGTTGTCTAAAATATATAAACAATAATAATAATAATAACAATGGTGATGATAATAACGTAAATGATTGTAGTAATAATCATAATATTTATATTGATTGCCTAAATTATATAAACAATAATGATAATAACTATGACGATGATAGTGATGATGATGATGTTAATGATGATGATACTGATGATTTAAAATACACGAATTATAATAATGAAACATATCGATATATAGAAATTGATCCTAATTATTTAATGGCACAAATAAAAATGGCTAATTCAATTATTGAACGTCAAATAAAAAAACAAATAAAAAAATGCAAGAAGCTTGACATAGCTCAAGAAAAAAAAAATCGGGCGAAACTTGAAAATTTGTATAAATTGTTAATATCTGATAATGAAGATGAAAATTATGAATCTGATAGTTCTGATAGTTCTGATAGTTCTATTAGTTTTAGTTCTGATAGTTCTGATAGTTCTGATAGTTCTGATAGTTCTAATAGTTCTGATAGTTCTAATAGTGAAGCATGTATCGAATATGATTATGACATATGTAATGATCTTGTTAAAAAATATCTTACTTTGCCTAATGGACAAATGCATACAAGTTACGTGCAAAAATATGACACTAGTAAATATGATGATATAGACGAGTTATATAAATTTAATAATTGCGATATAAATGAATTATGCAATTATGATGAAGAAGAACTTGAAAAATATTTAAACGTAAGTGACGATATATTATATGATCATTTTATTAATCTTGATAATAAAACAAAATTAGATAATAAAACAGAATTAGATAATACTATAGAATCAGATAATAAAACAGAATCAAAAGATGATAATGAAATAGAACCTGATAATATTGAAATAGATAATATGAAAACAAAAACTAAAGAAATAGATGATAATATAGAATCAATAAATAATATTAATACAAATCATTTAAAAAAATATAATGTTGTTCTTGAATTTATAAATAAATTATTAAGTAATTTGAATGAAAAACAGATAGATGATTTAAAAAAATTTAAAAATATAGAACGTGATAATATTATAAGCAATAAAAATTTAGTTAATGATTTTGAAGATAAATTTTTTCCGCTTTTTGATAAAGATAAATTTAATTGGTCTCAGAAAAATCAACAAAATTATATATTAAAATTTATAAAAAATTCTTGTAATGAAATTAATTTAGAACTTAAAACCAAAAGAAAAACAAAAATTATAGAAAATGATAAAAAAAAAATATACACTTGTTATGAAATAGCAGATAAATAAATACTTTTTATTAAAAAATATTATTTAATAAAAAAAACAATTAAAATTCAGTATAACTAATAGTATACAGACTACTCAAACCTTGACCATAATCAACAATAAACTGAGGATCGCCACATGTTCTCATTGGAGTGACACTGATATTTTCGAGTTCCTTGTTGGTGAGATTGCGAGAAAAAAAATATGGACTCATTTCTTTTACTATTACTTGTGTTTTTCTCAAATTACAAGAATTAATATTTAACATTTTTTTATAGTGTAAAAAAATTCCTTCTGGACAAATCATGATATCAATTACTTCAATACCAAAATTAAGATTAGAATGCATTGGAGACATTTTTTATATATAAAAATTATATAATGAACATATTTAAAAATATATATTTCATTTTTTTAACCTGATAAATATTAAAAAATGAACTTTTAAATCAATTAATTAAAATAATAAATTAAAACAATAAATGGAACTAAATATAATATATTTAAATTACGAACCATACGAAGATACTTATTTTTTAAAAGATAAAAAAAATAATAAATATTATGATAATATTGATAAAATTCCTAATGATTATGATTTATTATTCATCAATGACAAATATTTAAATGTTAATAATTTTAAACAATTCGAAAAATTAAATTCTATTAATCCTGAATCATGTTTAATGGATAGTAGAACAATAAAGGAAAAAAATAAAGATATCAATGATCATAAAATAAATAATACTTTACATTATACTAAATTAAAATATCTTGATGGTTTTTTAATCCTAAGAAATATATCATTTACTATCAATAATTTTATGTGGTTCAGTAGCGAATATCATGTTTTGGATATATATAGTATCTATATAAATGTGAGTATTATAAATGAAAAAAATAAAAATTGGAGTGTTATGCCTTTTAATAATTCTGATTTTGGAAATTATCTCAATAGTATTGAAAACGAGTTAGAATCTGTGTTACCTTGTATTGTTATAACAAAAACAAGAAATCTATATATGGCTCAAGCTATTGATAACTATACTATTCACAAAGTAACAAAATTAGAAGAAATAAAATATTATAAACTAAAAACTATGAGTAATCTAAAAGAAAAATTTTGTGAAAATTCATTGCATATATATTTAATAGATAAAAGAAAATATATGACTAAGAGAGCAATTTATTAATTAAATTTTTAGTGTCAAGTTTAATAATCCAATATTGCTAGAAATATTTATTTTCAAAGGATCAGTGTTATTATTTTTTGCCAAGTCATCATTTATTTTTTTAATATTATATGCAAATTCTAATTTAGTTTTAATAATATCTTGAGATTTTGTATTTAATACATCTTTTATATCTATATCATTTATAGAATTCATCGTGTTATCTAATATTTTTTTGGTATCATTAAAAAAATATCTTTTTTCAGTATTAGGTTTTAGTATTAATTTTGGTTTTAATATTGGTTTTAACATTATTATGATTATTATGATTATGATTATTATAATTATAATAATGTTTAGTTGGATTTAAATTTTCATTTTTTTTTATTAAAATATTCATATAAAAAAATGAAATTTTAATTTAACAAAGAATATATTCATATATTTAATACATATCTAATACAAGCAATTACAATATTACAATGAATATTGCTACTTATTACTTAGCCTTAAAAAATAAGCAAAATAATGATAATAATCAACAACAAAATATAAATAATAAAAATACAAATAAACAATATGACAGTCAAAATATTAATAACAATACTAATAACAATAAACAAAATAATAACAAACAAAATGCTAATAAACAACAAAATCATAATAAACAAGAATTAATAAAAATAACAAGTGATCCATTAGAAGGATTTCAAGATAATCATGATTATTTACAAAATTACATATTGACTGTATGGCAACAAGTAGCGCAATTATATTGTTTTAAAAATTATGACATTCCATATATAGAAAGGACAGAATTATATACTATAAAAAGTGGAGAAGACATTGTTAAAGAAATGATAACATTCAAGATACTAGGTAATGACGTTTGTTTGAAACCGGAAAATACGCCTTCATTGGTAAGAATGGTTTCTAATATGAAAATTGATTCGCCAGAAAGATTTTATAATATATCTAAAAATTGGAGATTTGAAACTGTAACTACTGAAAGAAAAAGAGAATTTTATCAATTAAATTGTGATATCGTAGCGGATAATAGTATAAATGCCGAATTAGAATTATTAAGTATGTTAGTAAATATTTTTGAAAAATTAAACATAAAAAATATTAAAATCAGATTCTCACATAGAAGTTTAATTAACACTTGGTTATTAGAATGTTTAAATATTGAACAAGATAAATTAAATGATATTATAAAATATATTGATAAAATAGATAAAATACAAAATTTTGATTTAAAAAATTTATTAACTGATGAACAAATAAACAAATTATTATATTTCATAAACATAAAAAATCCTTTGGAATTACAACAATATAACAACGAAACAATTAACAAATATGTTATTGATATTATGTTATTATTAAATTTGAGTAATAATTATTATATTAACGAGTATTTAATATTTGATTTAAAAATTGTTAGAGGAATAAATTATTATACAGGAATAGTTTTTGAATGCTTCGCAAAAGATTCAAAAAGAGCTATATGTGGAGGTGGAAGATATGATAATATTATGAAAACTATGAATTTAAAAAAAAATTATGAATTTGTAGGTTTTGGTTTAGGATTGAATGGATTATTAAAATTAGTAAATGATATTAAACCAAGAATAGAATATGGTATTATTACTACTGTTCCTAATTTATATGATAAAGTATGTGGTATTGTTACGATTATAAGAAAAAAAAATATTCAAATATTACCAATAAATAAATTTAAATTAACACAGGCATTAAAATGTGCAAATAAATTAAATATTAATAAATGTATAATTATTATGCAAAATGAATATTTGAATGGTGAATTTATTATTAAAGATTTAGTAAACAATACACAAAATACCGTTAATATAGATGACTTTTTAAATAGTTTATAATATATGATATTTTTTATAAAAAAAATTGAAATTATAGTTTTTAAACAAGTCTATTATTTATGATAAATATTATAAAAACATGTCTCGAAACGATTTAAACGATTATATAAACTACTTAAAACAACAAGAAAAAAAAAAAAGGTTGAGAAAGGAGCAAGAATTATTAGCCAAAAAACAACAGGAACTCGAATATCTTGATCTTATTGCTAAATTTAATATTGATACTGATGAACGGGTTTTGCTTTTTGAAATTTCTGCTGGGGAAACGAAACACTACATAAAATATCCTTTTCACGATACTTTTGAAGGTTTCATAACGATTGTTACGGAAACAATTGGCAAAGGTTATTACTATGTTAATTCAAACAAGGCTCAATTAACAAGTAATGAATTCAATTCCATTTGGAATTTTTCAGTTTTTTGCCATAAAAAGCCTGTTCATGAACTGACTTTTATTACTGAGGAAGAATTTAACAAAAAACACGCTAAAACCCTCATCTTCAGATCAATGGTAGATGGTGAAGTATTCAAGCTTGACTCATATATGGTATCAACTTTTTCAAATTTGTTGTCAAGTGTGAGAACTAGATTTCCAAGTTGTAACATTATTTTCAAAGGTTTCAAATTAGACGATAGAAACTTTGAAAAATTCAAACATGAATTTGAAACTAGCGATTTTTTTATTTTTTATTAATTAAATGTTAATTATTTTTCTTTATTTTATGTTAATAATAAAAATTGAAATTTATATTTATTACTATTAATATTAATAACATTAACATTAATAGCATTAATAATATTATTTATGGACGCAAAAGTATTTCTAGAATATATAAAAACAAGAGAACATAAAAAAGATGATTATTATGAAGGTTTGTATAAATATTGTAAAAAAACATTTGCTAATAATGACATAACATATTATTATCCTTATGGCAATATTACGGATACAAAATTAAATTTTTTACAAAAATTAGTAATATTAGAACATGAATATCCTATTTTTTTTCCAATTTTGAAAGAATATTTGAAAGACGATTTAGGAAAAGCTGAATTAAATACAAAAAATAGTTATGGTCATACGCCTTTAATGTTAGCCTGTTTAACAAAAAAAACACATGTTGCCAAATTATTGGTGGATCATGGAGCTGATAAAAATTTATGTGATTTGAATGGTCTTAATGCTCGTATTTTAGCATCTAAAAACACAGAAATTCTGAAAATATTAAATAATAGTTGTTAAGCTTATTTAGGTAAGAAAATATTTTTAATTAGAAACATATTTTTAATCTGATTTTTGTTCCTTTAATAAAACCTTATTAAATCATTTAATTGATAAATAAAGATTATATAATAATTTAATAATTAATAATAATATTTTTTATTTTAATATGAATCAAATGTTAAGAGAGGTTTTATATTAAGTGATTTAATTGCATTATAAAAAGCGATAATATTATCATAATTAACTTGATTATTATTTAAACCAATTTCTGAAACGGTATTGATAAATAATTGTTTGTCTGTTATAAGTGGAGGTTTTGATGATACTGTATTTGTTGTTGTGGTAGTTATCATTATGTTTCCAGTATTTTGGTATGCTTCCTTGATAATTTGTTCTGTTATATCAGAATCATATGTTCCAGAGTATTTTTTATTGATATACTTGTTTAATGTTTGAATTTCATATGTGTTTAATTTTTCTAGTTCTAAGCGATTAATTAATGATTTTCTTGATTTTTTTATTATTTGCCAATATAATTTTTTGCATTCTAATTTAGAATTTATATTAGCATCTTGATCAATATAATCAAAGACTTTTTTAAGATTATTATTATTAATTGGTTTATTATTTGCCCAAGAAATTGTTGTATTTTTGTTAAAAGTTCCAGGATTTAAAATAATATCGTTTAGAGTTATGCCAAGTTTTTTTTCAAAATTATCAAAATTTGTTTTTTGTGATTCTGTTGCTGTTTGTAACACTAAAAAATCAAACCCTTTACTAGCTTGATTATTATTAAGTATAAGTATAAGGCCAGTAATTAAAATTCCATCATTATTAATGTTATACCTAATATCTATAGGATGACTTGGATTTAAATAATGATTTGCATTATTAGATCTTGTATATCTTGTATAATTATCATTTGTATTATTATCACTTGTATCATTATTAGCATTTGTGTTATTAGCACTTGGATATTTTACAAAAATGAAATAAGCAAATATTACCATAGAACAAAATAACAACAGAAATATAAAAATTATTAGTAATATTAATAATATTAACATTATATAATATGATTATATTAAAAATATCAAAATATTAATTAAAAAATCAATCATAATATTAATCAAAAAATCAATCAAAATATTAATCAAAATATAAAAAATCAAATAAAATTTTTAAACACAATTTTTAGACATTATTAAAACGCAGAATTTTTTTTTCCATAAAGTTGCATTTTGTATGTATCTTTTCGTAAAAATTTGCACAACCAATTTCCTTCTATCAAAATCCTTAGGATTTTTTAGGTAATTAATATATTCAAAATTTATGAGCGTATCAACATCATTAACCCTATTACAATCATAGTTTGCATGTTTTAGTAGCGATAATGCAAAATTATACAAGTTATAACGTATTTTTTTTTTTCCGTAGCCATGGTTAACACGTAACATGCTATTGAAAAAATTTATAAATTGCACTAGTTGAATAGGTATATTACCGCATAATAAATTTACCAATCCATAAGGAGTTTTGTTAAACATTTCCAAAGCAAATTCATAAATATTTTCCCAATCGCTTAACATTGTTCCACCATTCATCATAATCATTATTATATTAACATAAATTGGTATAAATGCCTTTACAAAAATATTTATTAACCTAGCTTTTGGTTCCCAATTATTTTTCTTAAAATATCTATATGCCATAATAAATATTTCCAAGTTATGAATATAAAGTTTTTTAATAAATGGTTCTTTATTATTATTCATTTCCTTATAATCTACCAAATGGCGATAATGATGATACCCTGTCAATAAATCGTCAGTTTTGATAATATGAATGTTTGATATATAAATCAATAAAGATGACATAAAAATATCAATTTCTGAGGTATTAAATACGTCAGTTAATTTATTGCTAGAATCGATTGGCTCGAGTTGTTTATACTTGAAATTTTTAAACTCGGGAGGAAACTTGCCGTCATTGACATTATTGTATTTTATTACCTTTTGGCTTATCCATGTTAAGTAAATATATTTAAACATTTTAATGTTAATATTATTTTTCTCGAAATATAATATATTATAATACATTTGAGGAACATTTCTAAATTCTTTATTGGCATTAAACATTTTAAATAAATCAGTCATATTTTTTTCAGAAATATAATTCGTTACATGCCCATGAAAAAGTAATTTTATATTATCGTGAAAACTATTTAATATTTTGTGAGGATATGCTAATAATATAGACATACAAGTATCTTTTTTTTCTGCCATATTAAATATAAAACATTCCTTATTCATATATTTATAATATGTTCTTAATTGGTAATTTGCTAACGTTTCGTTAAAAATCATTGTATTCTCGAAAAAGTTCAAGATTTCGAGTTGATTATATTTACGCAAATACATTTCTGTAAATAAATCTACCAAATTATCGTATCTGTAAATGACTTGTTTCTGAGCGTAAAAAGAGGTTAATACTGGATTACATAAAAACAAGTGTTTTGCATTTACACAACTTGTTATTAAATTTTTTAAGCATTCTAAAGATAATATTTTAATTTTATCGAGGAAATTTTGCGAATATTGATACGTAATATTTGAATCTAATGAATTATTGCAAACAACATTTTCAAATTCAATAGCATTACTAGTATCTATTTTTTGATCTAATTCAATAATAGTAAATCTTCTGTATGGCGTAAAATGGTTTTGTATCCACTTATCTTTATTGATAAATACATGTTTTGAATTTTTTTTCAAGTCGTTGATATTTTTTATAGAAAATATTTTTTTCATATCTTCTGATTTTAGATAATATCTTTTGCTAATATCAACATCGAATGTTTCTTCGATAAACCTCAATTCTTTTTTTATTTTATGAATTTTTTTATCTATAAAAATAAAATTACGACCATATAACTCGATGTACACAATGTTATTGGTAATAATGTATGTATGAACATCATAACGTGTTATCATTGTCAAAAACCATAGATAAGCATATACGATTTGGCCGTAGGGACTTTTAGCACAATCAATGTATGGATGACTATCAATTATACACGTTTTGTTTTTATTATCATCATTATTATTATTATTATTGTTATCATTATTATCATTAATAAAGGTGGTAAATTTTCGTTTGTTAGGCATCATTAGGGGAACGTTTGAGAATTGTAATATATGTTTTTCAATATGATGGATGTTTTAGGGAACTGAAATTTCAATTTTTATATAAAAAAATATGTATCAGTTCGTAAATTTATTATTTATTATTTATTATTTATTATTTATTATTTATTATTTATTATTTATTATTTATTATTTATTATTTATAATTTTGTTATATTTTCAATTAAATTTTTATACAATGTTGGATTTTTGATTTTTTGTATTTCAATATCTTCTTCCAATTGCGAATTAAAATAATTAACAAGTCTTGTATCAGGAATACATAATGTAGGTATAAAAACACAACCAATTGCTCGTCTTCTGAAAATAGAATCATTTTTTCCTGCTCTATGAATAGTATTACAATTATGAACTAGAACATCGCCAGGTTCAGTAATCATAATTTCATCAGTTTCTTCAGGATGTTCATTTAAACATAATGATAGACCAGGGACTCCTGATCTAACACGAAATGTAGTATGTTGATTGTATCTAGTATGTTTTCGTGTTGGTGTTAAATGTGTAAAAGGTGCAAAATATAAAGCTCCATTTTTTTCGTCAATATGATCTAAAGATATCCAAAAAGTTAAAGCTAAAGGTGGTGAAATTTTAAAATAAGCATTATCTTGATGAGATCGTGTAGGTTTGCTAATTTCTGGATGTTTTTCAAATAATTGCATATTTAACATATTAAAACTATCAAAACCAGTTAAATATTTTGCATAAGGTTCTAATTTATTTTTAATTTTAACAAAAATATCATCATAATTAGTTAAATATTGTATTTGTTTTATTTTCTTTGTATCATTTTCAAAAAAAATATTTGGTGATATAATATTATTGTCAATAATATTTTTTGTAATATCATCTATTTTTTCATTAACTTGACTTATAAAATCTTTATCAAAAAAATTAGCAAATTTAGTATAGCCTCGTGTATCATATTCTTGTTTTGACATTATTATATAGAATTATGGTTCTTTTAATGATAGTATATAATTTTAGATTTGGAATATCATTTTTTTTATTAATAACAAAAGATTATAAAAAAACTAGAAAAGACATTATTTCGATAATATTTGGTCTAGAATTAGGATCATAGGATAACATTTTTTTTATTAATAAAATTACTTTTTCAGAAACATGAGAAGAAAAATATAATTTATCAACAAATAATTCTGTATATTCAACGATCATATTAGGAGCACATATTTTAGCATATTGTTCTTTAATATCTTGTTTATGTAATAAATTGTATAAAATTGCGCCAAGATTATAAATATCTGCCTTTTGCAAATCAAAAGGCTGACCATTAATGCTTTCAGGTGGTATAATTAAACCATAAGATTCGAGACCTGTTTTAGTAAAACTCAAACGACTTAAATCTGCGACTTTAATAGTATTGCTAACTAGAAGATCTGTTTTGCTAACAAATATATTAGCAGGTTTAATATCACAATGAGAAAAACCATAAGAATGGATATGCATAATACCTGAAACGATTTGTTTAAATATTTCTATAATATGTAATTCGTAATCATTAAAATTATTAAAATTATTAATATTTTTAATTAAATAATTATCTAAATCACATTTAACACGTTCAAATAAAGCTAGAGGAATTTCAGGATGATGATATAACATTTTGAATACATTTTCATGATCCGGAATTTGTTCCCATCTAAATACTTCATCTTGGAATTTATCATAGTCCAACTTCCAATAATGTTTAGCAACTATTTTATCATTATTTATAATCTCATAAACATTGCCATCGAAACCTTTGCCAATTTTTTTGCCTAATTCCTGGCTTGAAATTAAAGACAAAAATAAGATGATTAATAAAATTGATTTCATTGTATATATACTAGCTATTATAAAGGACTATTATAAAAACAACATATTCAATTTTTAATATTTAATAATTATTTTATTATTCACTATTATATTATATTTATAAATGTTATATGACATCAATTATAATTAGACATGCACATGATGATAATCCATATTATAAACATTCACATGATAAAAAAATTACCAGTTTAGGAAAAAGTTTAGCATATAAATTAGGTGATAAATTAGTAAATAAATATGGTTATCCAGATATTATATTTTGTAGTCCATTTACAAGAACTATACAAACTACCAAAAAAATTAAAAAAAGTATTGACAAAAAAATTAAAATTATTATTGATAATCGTCTTTCTCGTTATTTTACTCACAAAGAAAAAAAACATCCCGATGTTTATACCAAAACTATAAAAAAAGATATACCTATTTATGAAACATATGACGAATTTAAAAAACGTTGTGATTCTTTTATTAATGATATTAATTATTATAAAAAAAAAAAATATAATATTTGGATAATTACACATGTTTTAGTATTAAAACGAATTACTAAAAAATTTCGTATTAAAATTCACAAACATATAGACTATTTAGAATATTATAAATTATAAACTTTTAATGTTTTGTTCATTTTCTTAGCTTTTTCTATGGAATCACGTGTTCCTGCACTATTATCTTTTATGAATGCTATTACAATATCTGCAGCTTTTATTATATCTGTGTTTCTTAAAATACCTGCAATTTTGCCATGTTTTTTCCAATCAGGCAATATTTCAAGAATTTCTTTATTATTTTCTATTGCAAATTTTTTAGCCATTGTATCTGTTCCAATTGCTCCTCCAGATACGATAGAGTATTCTTGTATATTATCAATATACTCAGTTAAATATTTTTTAAATAATTCATAATCATTAAATGTTCTAGAACCTACTATAGCTATTTTTAACATTAATAATTTATGGTAATAATAATTTATGATAATAATAATTTATATAAATATCATTATAAATTCATTTTTTTTTCATTTTTATTTATAAAATAATAAAACGCTTCTATATATTATATCGTATCTATTTTCTGATTTTATATAATTATATTTATCATGATAATATACATATTTTTCTTATAATTTATAATACTATTTTTAATTCTAATTTTGTGAAGTTTAATTCTTTTTATCTGTTCTTTGTTTATCATAATATTTTGTATTGTTTGTAATGGTGTTTTTATGACATTATAATTGTCAGTAGTTAATAGTTTCTAGAATAGTGTTTGCCTTAATAATATTCATTTAACAGTGTTTTGATCATTATTTTTTGTTAATTTTGTATAACGAATAATTTTTTATAATTAGTTTTAAAATTGAAAAATAAAATTACTAATATTTATATTAAATAAAATTATTAAAATACAACTAAATAATGGAATTAAAACTCGTTAATTTAGAATATCGTGTTATTATGAATGCTTCGCATTATTATGGTTTAGATAATGGCGTGGTATATAAGGATTGTAATGAAATACCTGATAATTATGACATTATAATACTGAATGATAATGTAGAAAGAGTGATTCACAATGATAATTATAGATTTATAATTAGAGATAACATAAGAGCAATCTATTATAATATTAAATTCAAATTATATGATAATTGTGGTTTAATAATACAAAAAACCAAGTCAGAAAATGACATACTTTTGAAATTAATAAATAGAATTCGTCTCCTTAGTGGTTTTGGTAGATTTTATTTAGAATATACATTTCCAAATAATGACACTACTGAAGAATTAAATGATTATTTACCAATAATTATATTCACAGATATAGACATAAAAAATAATGATATATTACGTTCATCATTTAATATTACACAAATAAATAATATATGTTATTTACTTGAAAAACGAGAAATTATGATCAAAGGAGCAATAAAAAAGAATTAAGGGAATTTATTAATTTTTTTATTATCGAAAAAATTAATAGCAAATATTATCTTAATTATAATAATTTCGTGTCTGATAATTATTTTATAACGAGTTGTTTAATTAAAGAAAAAATGAAAAAAAAAACTATAATATTCCTCATTATTAAATAATAATAATAAATAATGGAATTTAAAATCCTCGTGTTAGAATATAGAAATTTACGTTTATATGATTTAGAAAAAAATGAGTATGATTTTGAAAAAATATCTGGTAGTTACGACATATTATTTTTAGATACGAGAGGCACATATGATGATACATATTTTCGAAATCCGAATTATGAATTTGAATATCAAAAATTTAACATCAAAATATATCGTAATATCAAATTAAAAATATATAATTTTGGTTCAATTGAATTAGTTTGCAGTAATTTAGCTAATTTTATCAGTCCAATAAATTTTTCTACTGTTCATGTAATGTTTAATTTTGGAATATGTTATCAACATGCACATAGTGATATCACAATAAGTGAATATTTAGGTGATGATCTATTATATCGTGGGATAGATTTGATAAATAATTTATTACCGTTAATTGTTATTTCACGCCTTGATGCACTTAAAATTAAATTTTTATGTTCATTATTTAATATTACTGAAATAAATATTATTGACGATAAGCTTGGATGTTATTTAATTGAAAAAAAAAAAATCATAAAAAAAGCAGCAATAAAAAAAATTAATTGATTTTTTATTAAGAAATTGAAAAACTAAAATATTTCTTATTATTTTTTATAAATAATGAATAATATATATCATTTACCAAAAAATAAAAAATTTATAACCAAAGAAATTAATTAATTTTTTTTATTAGAAGCAAAATAATTAATAGCAAATGCGACGATAATCTTAATTATTCTACTAATTAGAATATTTTATTTGCAATAAAAATTAGTATAACATTCAACTTGTAAATTTAAAATATATATAAAACATTAAAAAACTATGCAATAATGACTTTCTTTTATTAATATAATTAAAAATATCTTGTTATTTGTTTTGTAATTATTTGATTTTATTATTTAGTTTAATAAAAATATGAAAAAAATATGAAAAAAATATGAAAAAATTATGAAAAATATAAATAAATATGAATAATATTTATTCAAAATGGAATAATAAGCTATTTTTACTTGAATTGTATATACTTAAAAATTTATCTTGGTTGTGGTAATATAATTCGATATGACATATTGCATTTATTAATATATTTTGGTGTAAATCAAAAATACAATAATATTTATCATTTTTGTTAATTACATGTGATGTAACACGTAGTTTTTGTTCTAAAGTTTTTGTATCTATGATATTTAATATCAAGTCTTGTATTTGAGTTAAATTAATATTTTTATCTATTTTTACGACAATACAACTATTATATTTATTTTGAATAGTATAATAATAATTATTGTTTAAATTATATGTATCACGATATTTAAAACTCGAGATACTATAATCTATTCTACTGTTAACGCTAATATTATCGAAATCATATATATAATATGGTCTTATTTTTAAATAATTATTTGCACATAATAATGATTTATAATTATCTAATAAATTATTATCAATACCAGACACATATAATTTATAAAAATTGGGATTGGCAATTGTTACGGTTGTCAATGGATATATTAATTTTTTGTCTTTTAAGAAATATGCATTAATAACAATATTTTTTGCATTTGGATTTAATAAATAATATGCATAAATATATTTAGTATAAATAATTGTATCTTCTTGTTTATTTGTATATTTATAAATATATTCCATATTATGTTGTGAATTATCTAAAATGGGATCTTGAATTCTTAATTTAAGATCTGTAGCACACAATTGTAGTTCAGATAATTTAAGAATGACACTAGTAGTTCTCGTTTCAGCCGTTATTTTAATGCCTTTGGCAATATTTCTAGAATAATAATTTTTCAAAATAATATTATTTTGTTTATGGTAATATAACATTTTTGTATACTGTTGTGATGTATATTTATTTCTGGATGTTGTTTTAATTGCCATTAAATTTTTACATGTATTCCATTTAGTAGAAGTATCACTTAACTTTTCTGTATTATTAGTTATCGAAGTACATGAATTATTTGGTAAACAATTATAACACAAAGAATTATCATTATCAATTTTAATAGTAAAATCTAATATATCTTGTAAAATATTAATATGTTCATCAATACTAGGACTTTCATATTTTTTAATAAATTCTTTAACATAAAACATGGTTTTTTCATATTTTTTCATGTATTCATTTCCTTCAACAAATTTATTACCTCCTAATTGTAATGTAGTTAAATCATAATATTTGGTAATATCGATATATCCATTTAAGATTTTATTTAATTCAATATAAGTATACTTTTTAGTAACTTTTTCAGTTTTAACCATGTATTCGAGTATAAATTCCCCGGGATTTTCATCCAAAATATCATTTTCATAATAATGTACCAAAGCATTTAAATAACAATAATTAGCTTCGTAATAAATTTGGTAATATAATTTTATTATTGTAGATAATATTTTTTTCGATAAATAAAGAGGTACACTGTTATACGAAACATCCAAGATATCATATATAACACCTTTCATATATTTAACATTATTTCTTATATTATAACCATATGCTTCTGCACTATCAAATTTTGTAAAAGGGACAACATTATCACGAACATGCATATTTTTTTGAATTTGATTTACAGCATCGTTAATCAAATTAGAATTATTTTGGATATATTTTTTAGTAAATAACATCATTTTTCTCAAATTAACAGGTTTTGTTTCCGCTAAATCGATTTTATATTCATATATGGGAGATAATCTAATAAAATTATTTTTAAGTAATTTTTGGCATATATTAGCTTCATACGATCCTCCTGTTAAATTTTGTACTAAATTTTCTTCCAAAAAATTGGAAATATTGTTTTTAATATTTAAGAGCAAATTTTTATTATTATTTATCAAAAATTTAATAATTTTTATGTTTAATTCTGATCCTAAAACTGGATTATTTATAATTTTTTGTAATCTTTTTTGAGTATCACTATAAATAATTAATAATTTATGATCAGTAATTTCGTTAATATTTTTTAATATTAATGAATTGTAATCAAAAATACTACTATTAAAAAATTTACATGCAAAATAAAATGCCTTAATACTATATTGTACAGTTACATATAATTCGGCAACTTTGTTTTGTCCACTGAAATTTGTATTTTCAAATTTTGCTTTCATGTCAGGAATATTAAAACAAATATTTAATAAATAATCACCTATTTTTGTTATAATATTTGTTGATATATCAAGTAAAGTTTTAATTAAATGTAAAGTAAAATCTTTAATCGACATAAAAGAAGACCCGGCATTAAAATTAATATCGTCAATGTTTAAATTATATTTATTTTTTTCGAAAATTTTATTTAATGTTTTTTGCGCATCTTGAACTTTAATTTCTTTAATATAATTATTTAATTTAACTTTAATAGTTTTATATATTTCATATAAAATATTTGTTATGATTTCTAATAAATCAATGCATAAATTATTTTTTTCGTTATCATTATTTATTTTTCTATATTTTGCGTAATGATTGGAATCAGTTGTTTCAATATTTCCACAACCAATTGATAATAAAAATGAAATATCATTTATATTTGATGTTGTCGTTAAATTCGATATTTCTGATAATCCAATTAATGCGGGATTATTTGCTCCCAAGCCTCCATCTACGAGAACCATAGTGTTTTTGCATAAATCTATAAAATCATTACCAGTATTTCTTTGTGTTATAGTATCATAATTATTTTTAATTTCATCAATACCTGAATATCTATTAGCATGTTTTTTAATAGCATTATTAAACAATGTTCTTTCTTTATCATGATTTACATCTATATTTTTTCCATTATACAAATCATATAAAGTATTTATATCTCGCGTGTATGCATTCCAATATGTAGGCGCCGCACTAGTAGATCGAGCCATTTCATACAAATAAAAATTAGTTATAGTATTAGAATTATATAAATTATTGCCAAAATTTTTAAAAATATAAGTTTCTGTAGGAACTTTATCAATTCTTAATGCAGAAACTACCATATGAGGTATAATTTCACTAGCTTGATATTTATCAATATGTTCCTCACCAAAAAAATATTTATATGTTTCTAAAGCAACTTGAGAATCATATTTAGTCAAATCTTTTAATAAATTAAATTTACTTGATGGCCGTAAAAAATTAGGATCAGACCCCATATATAAATTTAATGATTTTTTAAGTTCATGGCGCTTTAAACCTATAAACATAGATAATAAACCTCCTGTACTTGTTCCAGCAAATGTATCAAATATTTGGCATGGCTCATATTTTTGACCAGTTTTTTTTTCTAATTCTTCAAATATATGTATTAGAATCATAGCAAGTGATATACCTTTCATGCCACCGCCGTCTAAACTAAGTATCTTGTGTTGCATTATAAATAAACTAAATAAAAAATAAATTATTTATTATATATAATAATATTTGTCATCTTAAATAAATATAATAGCGATAGTCTCAATTTAGAATGCAATAAATCGATAATATTTATTACATGACATAAATGAAATATGTGAAATATTTCTTATTATTAAATAATAAATAATGAAATTTAAAATCCTTTCATTAGGTTTTAAAATTGAAAAATAAATTTACTAATACCTAGATTAAAAAAATTATTAAAATATAACCAAATAATGGAATTAAAACTTCTTAATTTAGAATATCGTGTCATTATGAATACATCGCATTATTATGATTTAGATAATGACATGGTATATAAGGATTATGATGAAATACCTGATAATTATGATATTATAATACTAAATGATAATGTAGAAAGAGTGATTCATAATGATAATTATATATTTATAATTAGAGATAATATGAGATCTATCTATTATAATATTAAATTCAGATTATATGATAATTGTGGTTTAAAAATACAAAATCCCAATTCAGAAAATGACATACTTTTGAAATTAGCAAATTGGATTCATCACCTTAGTGGTTTTGGTAGATTTTATTTAGAATATATATTTCCAAATAATGACACTACTGAAGAATTAAATAATTATTTACCAATAATTATATTCACAGATATAGACATTAAAAATAACGATATATTACGTTCATCATTTAATATTACACAAATAAATAATATATGTTATTTGCTTGAAAAACGAGAAATTATGGTCAAAGGAGCAATAAAAAAGAATTAAGGGATTAACTAATTTTTTATTATTAAAAAAATTAATAGCATATGATCTTAATTATAATAATTTCGTGTCTGACAATTATTTTACAATAAGTCGTTCAATCAAAAAAAAAATGAAAAAAAAAACTATAATATTCCTTATTATTAAATGATAATAATAAATAATGGAATTTAAAATACTTGTGTTAGAATATGGAAAATTACGTTTATATGATTTAGAAAAAAATGAGCATGATTTTGAAAAAATACCTGATAATTATGACATATTATTTTTAGATGTTAAAAACTCTGAAAATTTAAATTATCAAAATCCGAATTATAAATTTGAATTTCGATTTTTTGACATCAGAATATATCGCAATATCAAATTCAAAATATATAATTTTGGTTTAATAACACAACATTATATTGATTCATCTTCCAGATTTGCGAATCTTGCTGTTGATGGTGAAATATTTAGTTTTTCTATATGTCAACAAAATAAAATTAGTGGTATCCCAGTAGGTGAATGTTTAGATGATAATTTATTATATCAGAGAATAGATTCAATAAACGATTCATTACCATTAATTGTTATTTCACGCCTTGATGTAATTCAGATTAAATTTTTATGTTCATTATTTAACATTACTGAAATAAATATTATTAACGATGAGGTTAGGTGTTATTTAATTGAAAAAAAAGAAATAATAAAAAAAGCAGCAATAAAAAAAATTGAAAACTAAAATATTATCCATTATTATTAATAATTAATTTTAATTATAATAATTTCATGTCTATTTAATTTATAATAAAAACTAGTATCAAATTTAACATTTAACTATTTTAAAAATATACAACAAAATCGATAATACAGATTTTTTTTATTAGTATAAAATATATGTTATAAAATAAGTTAATATGCCTTTAATATAATAAAAAAAAATGAATAAAACACTTGTATATTATAATAATATAATAATATATTATAATACTAAATAATGTTTGATAAATATAAGATAAATGCCTTGATATTTCATGATCCTTGTTCTGATGGAATGTGTGCCGCAGCATGTTTATATAAATTTGCGAAGGATAATAATTTACAAGATATAGATTATATAGGTGATAATTTTTCAAATACAAATATTAACAAAATATTAGAACGTATAAAAGGTAAATATTTAGTAATATGTGATTATTCTTATTCAGAAGAAATAATAAATAAAATTAAAGAAATAACTGAAAATTTTATTATAATAGATCATCATAAAACAGCTCAAAAAGATTTAGAAAATATACCTAATGAACATAAAATATTTGATATGTCTAGATCAGGAGCAAAATTAATGTGGGACTTTTTATTTGACAAAGAACCGGTACCAAAATTAGTAGAATATGTCCAAGATAGAGATTTATTTACAAATTTAATGCCTAATATAAATGATTTTGTAAATTGGTTTTATAATTTAACAATAGATATAAATACATATTATTATTATTTAACAAATGATAAAAAATTATTAAATTGTATTCATACAAAAGGATGTCATTACACTAAAATAACAAATATATATATTAATAGTTTATTAAAAACTAAGCCAATATTATCTTTAATAGACAATAAATTATTTTTTGTAGCTTATCAAAATAGTCCAATATTTATATCAGATATAGGTCATTTGTTATTAAAAAAATATAAATTTGTTGATTTTAGTGTAGTTTATAATGTTTATAGTGATTGTATTACGAAAAAATATAGTTTAAGATCTGACAGTGATTTTTATGATGTTAGTAAAATTGCAAAATTATCAAATGGCGGCGGCCATCGTAACGCTTCAGGAATTTCAAATATTACGAGTGAATATTGTTATTTACCTAGCAGTACTAAAAATTATCATAGATTGTATCCCTTAATTAATAAATCATGGTTTAGTTTAGATAAATTAAATATAATTTATATTAATTATAAAGATAATTGTGAAATATTACAAGATTATATTTTAAGTCCTAGAGAAACAGAAAATTTTACATATTTACAACAAGCTCAATATATTTACAAAACATTATGTAATATAAATACAAATGAATTACCTGTTTTTGATGCTTGTATTATACATAAAAAAAATTTAGATGATAATCAATTTATAATAAAATTTTTTAATGAATCAAAAAATACTTTTATTGATAAATTAAAAGAACATATAATAGATAATATAATAACTTTAGATAAAGAAAAGACCTTGGATGATTTATTATAATTTCTTGAATTTATATACAATCTTTTAATATATTTTTTATTAATTTTGGAATTTTTTTTTATGTTTTTTATTACAAACTACATAATGTAATTTAAAATATTAAAAAATAAAATTAAAACTAAAGTGTTTATATAAATCTAAATATTATGATAAATGTATAAAATATTAAAATAAATGTTTAGCAATAAAATATCAATATGGTGCAACCTCATTTTGTTAAGAGTTAAAATAATTTTTTTTTGCATTTTGCTAAATTTATACTAATTATATCAATTAATTTTATAATATTATAATTTATTAGTGTTACAATCTTGTTTTTTATATTTATTAACTAAATTCGCGAAAACTAATCATCCTTATTAACATTATTATCTAATAATATTTTTAACAACATTAGACAACATATATTTATATGAAATAAAACTAAAAGTATAAATATTATAATGAAAATAACTAAATGTTATTGTTATTAATTTAAAAGAAAAAAAATATTATTTATATTTATGTTAATAAATTAAAAAATAATTTATTTATGAATGATATATAATATAACATAATGGATAAAAAATTAGAAAGATTAGAAAAATTATTAAAATTGAAATTATTTTTAGAACAAGACACAAAAATTGATGATAATTTATTACCAGGTTATTTAATGGTTATTAATAACAAAATTAATAAATACAAAAATAAAAATTATATAAAACATTCAAAAATACCCGTTGAGCCAACAAGATTTACAGATATAACAGAAACGGAATATGAAACTAGGGAAGAAGAGGAGCGCAAAGCTAGGAACGAGGAAGAACGCAAAAAAGCAGAAGCAGAACGTAAAGCTAGGGAAGAAGAGGAGCGCAAAGCTAGGAACGAGGAAGAACGCAAAAAAGCAGAAGCAGAACGTAAAGCTAGGAAGGAGGAAGAACATAGAGCAGAAGTAGAACATAAAATAGCGAAACGTAAAGAAGAAGAACGTAAAAAAATAGAAGCGAAACGTATAAAAGCAGAACGTATAAAAGCAGAACGTGAAGCTAAAGAAAAAGAAGAACATGAAGCAAGAGAAAAAGCAGAACGTGAAGCCAGAGAAAAAGCAGAACGTGAAGCGAAAGTAGAACGTAAAAAAGCAAAAGCAGAACATGAAGCCAGAGAAAAAGCAGAACGTGAAGCGAAAGTAGAACGTAAAAAAGCAAAAGCAGAACGTGAAGCACAACTTAAAAAAGTAGAAGTAGAAAGACAAGCTAGGGAGGAGAACGAACGTAAAGCTAAGGAGGAAGCAGATCGCAGAGCTAAAGAAGAAGTAGAAAGACAAGCTAGGGAAGAAGTAGAAAGACAAGCTAGGGAAGAAGTAGAAAGACAAGCTAGGGAAGAAGCAGAAAGACAAGCTAGGGAAGAAGCAGAACGTAAAGCTAATGAAGAAAGACAAGCTAGGGAAAAAGCAGAACATAAAGCTAGGGAAGAAGCAGATCGTATAGCTAGAGAAGAAGAAGAAAGACAAGCTAGAGAAGCAGAAAGAATAGCTAGAGAAGAAGCAGAACGTAAAGCTAGAGAAGAAGCAGATAGACGAGCTAGGGAAGAAGCAGAACGTAAAGCTAGAGAAGCAGAAAGACAAGCTAGAGAAGCAGAAAGAATAGCTAGGGAAGAAGCAGAACGTAAAGCTAGAGAAGAAGCAGATAGACGAGCTAGAGAAGAAGTAGAAAAACGAGCTAGGGAAGAAGCAGAACGTAAAGCTAGAGAAGAAGCAGATAGACGAGCTAGAGAAGCAGAAAGAATAGCTAGAGAAGAAGCAGAACGTAAAGCTAGAGAAGAAGCAGATAGACGAGCTAGAGAAGAAGTAGAAAGACGAGCTAGGGAAAAAGCAGAACGTAAAGCTAGAGAAGAAGAAAGACGAGATAGAGAAGAAGCAGATCGTATAGCTAGGGAAGAAGCAGAAAGAATGGCTGAAGAAGAAGAAAATATTTTACCAATTGAAGAAATAGAATATACTTTATCTGATGAAGTAATAGAAACAATAAAATATACCGAACCTATTAAATCGACAGAAATAATAAATAATTCATATGATTTTAATATTTTTGATAAAAAGAAATTAAGTTATTATATATCGCCATTACATTATTTATTTGACCATTATGTGTCAACTGATTTAGGTTCAAATTCTTATTTGGCTTTAGATAATTTTATAGATGCGGTTAATATAAAAAATAATGAAATATATTTTAATAAAATTAAAAACAATAATAATTTTAATGATAATATTTTTGATACTATAAAAAGTATATATCATAATACTAAACTAATAAATAAAAATTGTATTAAAGACCTTAAAAACAATAAAAAAATTAATTTTAATATTTTATCTATGACGAAAGACGACGATTTGAACAAAATCAAAGACATATTTTTCAACGGCAATTATTTACGCGCAGAAGGCGACGAAGCATTAATGGAAAATGAGACGCCATTTGCTTATTACCTAATGTGTAAAAAAAAAGGTAAAGATTATATTGAATCATTATTGAATAAAATATATATGTATTATTCAGTTAAATATGAAACTACGTACACATTTTTATCAGATATTGGCTTGATAAATAATAAACGAGAATTAATATATGATAAATTTTTATTATTATCAGGCTGGTCAAAATCATATAATGATGGCCATGCTTTAGTAATATATTATAAAATAATAAATGGAGAATATTATTTTTATTTGTTTAATTCTGGTGCAGGACTAAGTAATCACGAAATTATTAATAATAAAATATCGAATGTGATTCGTAAAAAAGTATCAAAAAAACAATTATTAGATATAATAATGTTATCGATTGTTAATACTTATATTGCAAGTTCAGAAGAAAAATATTTTTATGCTAGATTAGCACAAATATTAAAAATTAATTTACCATTAGAAAATGACGAAACTGATATTTTTTTAAATAATAATAAACATTTAGGTTTACAACTATCAGGTTCATGTACATTTTATAGTTTGTATTATTTTACAAAATATTATTTACTTGAATCTCATAATAAAAAAATTTTTGAAGTATTTGATGATCTCATGTTTCAACATTCAATGAAAAAAATATTAAATTTATGTAATATTAACGTAAAATATGAATTATGTAGAAATATATTATATGAACTTAAAAACAATGAAAATTATAATGAAAAATTTGATATTGAAAATTATTTTAATAGTGAAAACATAATAAATTCTAGCAAAAATTTGACAGATTATATAAATCAAATATTAAAACAACATATGCAACTGAATACAATAAATAATAAATATTTAAAAAAATTTGATTTAAAATTTAACAGCTTGGATCTAAATTATAATATAGTAACAATTACTGATTATATAGATAATGAAGATTTATATTTAAATTTAAAAAATTTATTTTATATCATAAAGGAAGCTCGATTACACGTAGAGAATGCAAGTAATACGGTTTATTCAAAAATATATGAAATTGTTAATATACGAAAAATAATAACATCAATAATAATTAAAAATAATTACAAAAATCTTGAAAATATTGATAAAATAATTAGAATATTAGTGTTAATTATGATTTGTTTAAGAAAATATTATGATATTCTTGGTCCTAAAATGGCTTGGTCGCGAACTGAAATATTAGAATTAATTTTTAATGTGAATGTAATATTTTCTAATATTGTGTATAATAATATTAATAATTTTAACATTGAACAAGGTAATTTTAATGAGAACATAAAATATTTTATGTATTATTATAATGATATAATAAAATATGCACGTTCTATCAATTCTTTAAATTTAAATTATTATATTTCATTAATTCGTTTTATAGATACGATATTTAAGGTTCAAAATTATATTGTAAATTGGGAAAATATAAAAATACAATACAATCAATATAGTGTCATTAATGAAATTAATGTAGCAGTTAACTTATTTTTGATAGTTAATTATATTTCAAAATATGAAAAATATATTAATGATACGCAATTAATATACACTATTAATAACACAATGTTTAATATTGATTACTATAGTAATAAAGGAGAAGATATATTTGAGAGAGTTATTAATAATTTTGAAATAAATTATAATAATTTTTTTCAAATTGATAATAATAAATTTATATTGGTTTATAAAACTAGGGAATTACGATCATATAATCGTGACGAACATATGCTCGAAATTGATAATTATGATTATAATACTAAACATGATCTTATTAACACGAATGTAATTGACAATGTTATGAACATAATAAATAATAATGAAAATAAAATATATGATCTAAATGATATTTTAAGTGATCCTTCAATATTCATTTACAGTAATTTATTTGATAATTCAAAAAGATTAGCACGATTTATAACTGATTTTCATTACACAGGAATAATTCCCAATTATTGTTTATTAAAAAATTTTTATGATATAAATTTATGTGATAATTTAGATTTAGTTAATGTTGAATGTTTAGTATTTGATTATGTTAATTATATTAAAAATATTATAACTGACGATACAATTATAAAAATTATTAATAATATAAATAATCTTGATATTAATGTAATATTATATTTATTTTATATCATCATATGTTGTTACAATAATAATATAAATATTTTTAATCAATATAAAAAAAATATAAATTCATATATAGACAAAAATATTGATAAATTGAATGAACAATTAAAAGATGTTAAAAAATATATTAATAAAAATTTTTATGAGACAAAACAAAAAGATGTTATAAACTTTTTAAATTTAATTTTACGAAATTTAGGTTCATACAATATCATAGTAACTAATAAAGAACAAAAAACTTTTACCTATTTAAATATTTTATCTTGTAAATTATGTTTATTAATATTAAAACATATAATAAATCCAGAAAATAAATTATATGATACAAAAGAGTTTATAGAAGTATTGTCATTAATGGAAAAATATAATTTTATATGTCGTAATTTTAATATTTTAAAAAATGGCGATATTAATATATTTCCAATTATTTTTCTTAATATGTTTGTTATGTTATATTTAGAATTAAATGAAACACATAGTCCAGATTTTAAAAAATTTAATGAAATTAAAATTGCATCACATCTTAACAAATGTACAATAGAATTACATAACGAATATAAAGACAATACGTATAGTATTGTTGAAATAGAAAATAATAGACATATAAAATTTGTTAATTCAACTAACGAGACAAAATATATATTTAATAATTTGTTACCAATTCAAGATAATAATTATTGTCTCAATGATAATAAAAACATAAGAAATATTTATGAAAATAATATTTTTATATCGGATAATAAAAAAATATATAATTGTAGTTCTCAAGATTTAAACAAAAAAAAAATATCAATGGAATTTACGCCAAATTATTGGCGCTTATTTATAAAATATAACGATAAAAATTATTACCAATACGAAAATTCTAATGAAAAATTCGATTCTCAATATTTATCTGATGCATGTGTTTTTATGGTAAGTGATTCAGATTATATTATATATTATTATAATACTGATACTATGTTATTATATGATAACAATAAAATGTATTTATTAGATGATTTAACAGAAATAATAAACAATAATTATAATATGATTTATTATCGTTGGATAGATAATTTACCTAATGCATTTTTAGTAAAAAGAAAAAATAAAATATCAATTTTATTATTAGAATTTGATTTTTCTACATGTAATTTTAAGAATTGTATAAATTTATGGAATGATGAAAATAAAGGAATATCATTATCTGATTTGGTTTATTCATATAAAATAAAAAAATACAATAGAATGTATATAGACATTAGTTATAATGGATTAAATTTAGAAAATATTGGAAACTATGAATTATTATATTATAGTTTACTATGTATTATGTTTCAAAAAGAAGATTGTTTATATAATATATTTAATTTATTACTTTTTAGGTTTAATGAAATTATTCTAGATGATCAAAATAATAATATGAAAAAATTGGCTTCAATATTTAGAGAAATATTTGAAAGATCATTATACAATAATATGCATAAATCATATTTTGAAAAATTATACTTTAAAAATTTTCTTTTACAAGAAAAAACATTAAAGTACGATAATATTATTTCAAAATATTACTGTCCTAATAGATATAATATTGAAAGAAGTTTAAATTTTGATTCATCTGATTATACAAATAAATTCGGTGACGAATTAAAAAATAAAACTTTAAATAATATTCGTGTTGTATTTAAAAAATCTAGTATAAAACATTTTAATATTAAGAAATTATCTCAAGATATTAATAACATTATGCGTGAATATAATAAAAACTTTTATTCTTGTGAATTAAATAAAAATAAAAATGTAAATGTAAAACATATGATACAAAAATATGTTGAGTATAATAAAAATATATTGCAATATAATCTGAAAATAATATATGATTATTATTTATTACATATTGACGAACCTATAATTAAATTTATAATACATAATGATGAATTATTACAACAATTATTATTCAGTAATTTATTAACTAATATTTTGAACAAAATATTAGAAACAATAGACAATGGAGAATGTATCGAAATATACAGAATATATGAAAATATTAACAAAAATATTATTTATACACGAGATAGAAATATTAATATTCTTTTATTAGAATTATTTTCTGGTTATTTTATCAGAAACGAACAATACGAAATATACTCGAATATCATTTCATCAATCGATGCAGCGTTAGCTGATGAAAAAATTCAATACAATATTTATCAATTATTAATGGGTAGGGGAAAATCAAGTGTAATAATGCCATTAATTTTATTTCATTGCATATATATATTCAAATTTCCTAATATTTTTATTGTTGTTCCATCTTCATTGCTAACACAAACTTATAATTTTATTATCAATAATTTTAATCAAATATTAAATAATTATAATGTTAAAAAAATAACAAATATTCCGCATATGAATATTAAAAATGCTGATTATATTAATTATTTTAATAGTGATAATAATATATTTATTATTGATGACACAAGTTTAAAAACAATAAAACTAAATTGTATTTACACAAAAGATGATGCAAGTTTAAATAAAATAAATAAATCAATTTTAAATAAAATAAATGAAGGAATGTTTATTTTAGATGAATTTGATAGTTTGTATAATCCTTTAAATAGTGATTTAAATTTTAACTTGAAAAATAAAACTTTGGATAAGTCAAAAATAATAGAAAAGAAAGTATACATTTTTTGGATAAACTTTATAAAATATATTTTGGAAAATAATAAAAAAGACAATAAATATATAGAAAAGCAATATAAAATTAGACAAATAAATAAATATTTAGGAGAATTTATATCAAAAACTAAATCAATAAGTGCAAAAATATTTTATGATATTTACATATCAAATTCTGATGAATACGATAACAAGATTATAAATGATAATTGTGCGTTAATTTTATCTCATAATAAAATGTACCAAACTATTAAAACGAGTTTAGGTTTAATATATAATAAAGATTATAGTTTACCAATGTTAGTTTTAAGAGATAATAAATTAGTGATGTCTCACGATGAACCTTTATTTGCTGTTCCGTATTTTGCCTCAAATTCACCTATTGAAGGTTCTACCTATTCTGATATAGATTTAAATATTTTAATTACTACGTTGGCACATTATTATTCTGATTTTACAGAACATTCAGTAAAATTTATCATAGAAGATATATATGATATAATAAATGCATTTAATGTAATATTAAAACATAAACATATCGCCAAAATAATAAATAATAAATGGTTATTAAACTTGAATACAAGTGATATTAATAATTGGATAAAAAATAATCCATTAAAAGATAATAATATCATAATGCAATTTACAGATTACTTAAATAGTCTTGATTTTGATACTAAAAATAAAATAAAGTCAAAATTAATAAAAAATTATATTATTCCTAAAATTAATTGCAATTTTAAGGTCCTAAATTGTTCTTTTATTGACATTATGACCAAGACATTCATGAAATATAAATGTGGCTTTTCTGGGACGATTAATTTAAATTTACCAAAATTATATGATTCAAGTTATGAATTCACTAATATTAAATTTTCTAAAGCGGACATAGGTTCTACATATGTTTCCATTTTAGGTTTATATCAAAAAGAAAATAAAATATTTCCTGTTAAAGCTAAAAATATTTTATCAAATATTATCAATATTATAATTGAAAATAATTATAATGTATTTATAGATTCTGGAGCATTTTTGAGAGAATTTAAAACTTTGGATATAATAAACGAATTTGCTAAAAATTTACAATATAATATTTATATTTACATTGATAGTTTAGATAATAAAATGGTATTTAATAAAAAAACTGCTACACATACACAATATAATAATGTAGTATATAAAACTCAAGAACTTTTTATTTATTATGATAATAAACACATAGTAGGTATAGACATAAAACAACCATATCATTTAAATGGCTTAGCATCTATAAATACATATTGTAGATATACTGATTTTTCACAAGCAATATTTAGATTACGAAACCTAAATTATGGTCATATGATAGATTATATATATTTAGATACTTTAAAATTTAATGATAAAACAGATATATTACGATTTTTATTAGATAATGAAAATAATTATGTAAATAATGAATGTGAAAAAAAAAAAATATTACAAAATATTAAATATTTAGAAAGATACAATTTAAATAAAGAAAATATGAATAAATATTTTAGCGATGCATATAATGAGTATTCTATGTTTAAGGATCATTGTTTAAATAATGGAAACTTTCATTATACATTTATCGATCCTTATATTGTTGATTTAAAAAATAATACACCAAATGAATTAATCCGAACGTTGTTACAAGATTATGAAAAAATAAAATCGGATTCTAATTTAAATATTAATATAGGCAAAGAAAAGGAAAAAGAAAAAGAAAAAGAAAAGGAAAAAGAAAAAGAAAAAGAAAAGGAAAAAGGAAAAAATGAAGGATCCACCCCTTATTGTGAAACTTGGCAACATTATAAAAATATTCGTCATAAAACATTGGATAATATGATTAATATAACAAGTGATATTACGGAAAATTATCATGAAGTAATATTTACAGGAAACTACGGAAATAATGAGAGAACAATGATGGGAAATATTGTCGATAAGTTTCAAATTTGTGATATTATAAATAATAAAGATCATGATATGTATAATTTTTTGAATAATAATAATATATTTTTATCAAGTGATTTTAGATTTTTTGATTACGCATTAAATTGTAAGCATCAAAATTTACTACGAATAAGGGGTAATTTTGAAACTTATGAAAAATTTTTGACTGATTATTTAAAAAATTATACATTTTATTATATAAAAAATAATAATAAATACTTGTTAATATCAAATATTGAATATATTTTAATAAAAAATATATATCAAAGACAACAGATTAATTTTATTATTCGAGATAAATTTGGTATAACATTATTAGGAGAAAATAAACCATTAGATGCGATCGAATATTTTATACAATTAATTTTAGGTAACGATTTACCTATTGATAAATATTTTATTATTGAAAAATATATCCGAGATTTTAAAAATTATTTTTCCGATGTTTTTAAAAAATATGATTTTTATAATTCTGGAGTCAAAGAAAATGATTATTTAAAAAGTTATAATGTTAATATTGTTAATTTTATACACAAACATAATAATAAAAAAGATATTATTACAAAATTTAATAATATGGATACACAACAATTTTTAGATATGCTTAATATTAATATAATTATCAAAGATTCTATAAATTCTAAATTAATTGATGATGTTGCACAATTATATATTAATAAGATTAAAAAAATATTAAGTTAATAATCAATTTATTTTTATTTTTTAATTATATATACATATAAATTATATATATATACGCTGTCTTGAATATGCATATAGCTTTTTTTGAAAATTATTTATGTGTATTTTGTTGTTGTTTTGTAAAAAATTTACATTTTTTTTTTATGATTTTTAAAATATTTATTTTAAATGTAATTTAATTTAGTTTATCTTATTATTTTAATTATTTTAATTTCATAAAAAATAGTTACGAATACATATTATTGATAAAAATACTCTTACTTCAAAATTAAAAAAAAATAAAAAATAGGTCCCCTAGTAAATTGATTAGTACAATTTTATGTAAATAAAATACGTAAAATATTATAAAATTGTAAATAATATTCTCGCAATTGTTAAATAAGTAAGCGATATATATGTACTTATTTTTTTCTCATTAATATGTGCCATCCTTTTAAATAATTTAAATCTAGTAAGGCGAAGCCGGACACGAAGTGAAAAGTATTTTTTATTCTTATTCTTTTTTTATATTTTATATTATCTTTTTTCGGTAATTCTTTTTTGTTTTACATCTACGTTAATTATAAGGAATTATTACATGAAAACCTAAATTTTCTAATAAGTCTCGATTTGTTTTACTATCGTAACCTGCTAAAAAATTGCTCGCAATTTTTAACCGCCATAAAATATCTTTTATGTCTATTTACATTTTTATATTTATTTGAATCCAAATTACATTTTACTTCCTTAAAATGTTTTTCTATTAATGGCGAATCATGTAAATTTCCTTTTACAAATTGTATGTCTATTGGGATTCCATTTACATCTGTTAATAAAGATAATTTGATAGAAAACTTATTTTTAATGTACTTATTTCGTTCAACATATTCATGTAAACAATTATGATTAATTATGAAACTCGTGTCAGTATATAAATACTTTAATTTATCATTTTTTTGTTTATCAGAATATTTTTCATATAAGTATGTATAAAATTTATTAAAAATATTATTTTTTGCGAAGAAATTAACATAATAATTTAATGATGATCTACTTAATTTACTTCTACACATTCTATAAGAAACTCCAGATCTTATGAAATGTAAAATTTCTGTTAATATCTCAAATAATTTAAATTTCCTTCTATTATCTTGTTTATTTAAATTGGGATATATTTTATTTATATATTCTTCTAAGCGAAGCGGAACCGAAGGTTAACATTATTTTAAATAAATTATCTAGTTGTTCATGATTATTTTTTTTATAATTCTTTTTTTTTTTCTTTCAATAATTTTTTACGTTTTTCTGTATCCTTTTTATTATTCTTTTTGACTTTATTTTTTTTAACCATTCTAAAGGGGACTATATTATTTTAAAATATAATATTTTAAAAATTCAATAAAAAAATACAAATAAATTATGTTCATAAAAATGTATATGACTATTCAAGACAGCGTATTAATTATAAAGATAATTGTGAAATATTACAAGATTATATTTTAAGTCCTAGAGAAACAGAAAATTTTACATATTTACAACAAGCTCAATATATTTACAAAACATTATGTAATATAAATACAAATGAATTACCTGTTTTTGATGCTTGTATTATACATAAAAAAAATTTAGATAATAATCAATTTATAATAAAATTTTTTAATGAATCAAAAAATACTTTTATTGATAAATTAAAAAAATATATGATAGATAATATAATAACTTTAGATAAAGAAAAGACCTTGGATGATTTATTATAATTTCTTGAATTTATATACAATCTTTTAATATATTTTTACTAATTCTAATAAATTATGAATTATTTTTTTTATTACTATAAATACAACATAGTTTAAATTATTAATATTTAAATCATTTGACAAATCAGTTTCAAAAACTTGAAATATTTTAATATGTATATTATTAATATTAAAAAATAAAATTAAATGATTTTAATATTTTTAATTAATATTTTTATTGTTTAGAATACGATTGAAAATTGTGAAACTAACACTGTATTATTATATACATTTGGATCTTTTTTATAAATATATAAACATATATTTTTCTAAAATTTTATTTTTATGACTATAATCACGTAAATTATTATCTGATAACATTTTTATAAATATTTCTGATTTTTAAGGGACTAAAACTAAAGAATATTATAATAAAAATAACATATAATTAAATATCATTATTGTTAATTTAAAAGGAAAAAAATATTATTTAATTGACGATTAAATAATAATTTATTTATATATGATATACTATATAAAATAATGGATAAAAAAATAGAAAGATTTGAAAAATTATTAAAATTAAAATTATTTTTAGAACAAGACACAAATATTGATGATAAATTATTGCCAGGTTATTTAATGGTTATTAATAATAAAATCAATAAATATAAAAATAAAGATTATATAAAAAATTTAAAAATACCCGACAAGCCAACAAATCCAGCTAAAACAACAAAACGTGAAGCCGAACATGAAGTTATGGAAGCCAAACGTGAAGCTGACAGAGTAGTCAAAAAAGAAGCAGAAAAAAGAGCTAGGAAAGAAGCAATAAGACGAGAAATTGAACGTAACGCAGAAGCAGAACGCGAAGCTAGGGAAAAAGCGGAACGCGAAGCTAGGGAAAAAGCAGAACGCGAAGCTAGGGAAAAAGCGGAACGCGAAGCTAGGGAAAAAGCAGAACGCGAAGCTAGGGAAAAAGCGGAACGCGAAGCTAGGGAAAAAGCAGAACGCGAAGCTAGGGAAAAAGCGGAACGCGAATCTAGGGAAAAAGCAGAACGCGAAGCTAGGGAAAAAGTGGAACGCGAAGCTAGGGAAAAAGCAGAACGCGAAGCTAGGGAAAAAGCAGAACGCAAAGCTAGGGAAAAAGCGGAACGCGAAGCTAGGGAAAAAGCAGAACGCGAAGCTAGGGAAAAAGCAGAACGCAAAGCTAGTAAAAAAGCGGAACGCGAAGCTAGGGAAAAAGCAGAACGCAAAGCTAGTAAAAAAGCGGAACGCGAAGCTAGGGAAAAAGCAGAACGCAAAGCTAGTAAAAAAGCAGAACGCGAAGCTAGGGAAAAAGCAGAACGCGAAGCTAGGGAAAAAGCAGAACGCAAAGCTAGTAAAAAAGCAGAACGCGAAGCTAGGGAAATAGCGGAACGCGAAGCTAGGGAAAAAGCAGAACGCGAAGCTAGGGAAATAGCGGAACGCGAAGCTAGGGAAATAGCGGAACGCGAAGCTAGGGAAAAAGCAGAACGCGAAGCTAGGGAAATAGCGGAACGCGAAGCTAGGGAAAAAGCAGAACGCGAAGCTAGGGAAAAAGCAGAACGCGAAGCTAGGGAAAAAGCAGAACGCGAAGCTAGGGAAAAAGCAGAACGCAAAGCTAGTAAAAAAGCAGAACGCGAAGCTAGGGAAAAAGCAGAACGCGAAGCTAGGGAAAAAGCAGAACGCGAAGCTAGGGAAAAAGCAGAACGTATAGAAGCAGAACGCAAAGCTAAAGAAGAAGCAGAACGCAAAGCTAAAGAAGAAGCAGACCGTAAAGCTAGAGAGGAAGAAGAACGTATAGAAGCAGAAATACGAGCTAGAGAAGAAGCAGAAATACGAGCTAGAGAAGCAGAACGTAAAGCTAGAGAGGAAGAAGAACGTATAGAAGCAGAAATACGAGCTAGAGAGGAAGAAGAACGTATAGAAGCAGAACGTAAAGCTAAGGAGGAAGCAGAACGTAAAGCTAGGGAAGAACGTAAAGCTAAGGAAGAAGCAGAACGTGAAGCAATGGAAGGAGAAGAAATAATAGAATATACTTTACCAAATGAAATAATAACAACAATAAACTATGATGAACCTACTGAATCAACGGGAACAACAAATAATTCATATGATTTTAATATTTTTAATAAAGATAAATTACGTGATTATGTATCACCGCTACATTATTTATTTGACCATTATGTGTCAACCGATTTAGGTACGAATTCTTATTTAGCTTTAGATAATTTTATAGATGCAATTGATATAGAAAATAACGAAATATATTTTAGTAAAATTAAAAAACATAATAATTTTAATGGTAATATTTTTGATACTATAAAAAGTATATATCAAAATACTAAACTAATAAATGAAAATTGTATTAACAACCTTAAAAACAATAAAAATATTAATTTTATTATTTTATCTACGACGGAAAACGACGACTCGAACAAAATCAAAGACATATTTTTTGATGGCAATTATTTACGCCCAGAAGACGACAAAACATTAATGGGAATTATGACACCATTTGCTTATTACCTAATGTGTCAAAAAAAAGGTAAAAATTATATTGAATCATTATTGAATAAAATATACATGTATTATTCAGTTAAATATGAAACTACGTACGCATTTTTATCTGATATTGGCTTGATGAATGATAAACAAGAATTAATATATGATAAATTTTTATTATTATCAGGCTGGTCAAAATCATATAATGATGGCCATGCTTTAGTAATATATTATAAAATAATTAATAAAGAATATTATTTTTATTTGTTTAATTCTGGCGAAGGACTAAATAATCACGAAATTATTAATAACAAAATATCGAATGTTATTTGTAAAAAAGTATCAAAAGAACAATTATTAGATATAATAATGTTATCAATTGTTAATACTTATATTGCAAGTTCAGAAGAAAAATATTTTTATGCTAGATTAGCAAACATATTAAAAATTAATTTACCATTAAAAAATGATAATACGGATATTTTTTTAAATAATAATAAACATTTAGGTGAACAACTATCTGGTTCATGTACATTTTATAGTTTATATTATTTTACAAAATATTATTTACTTGAATCTCATAATAAAAAAACTTTTGAAGTATTTGATGATCTCATGTTTCAACATTCAACGAAAAAAATATTAAATTTATGTAATATTAACGTAAAATATGAATTATGCAGGAACATGTTATATGAACTTAAAAATAATGAAAATTATAATGAAAAATTTGATATTGAAAATTATTTTAATAGTGAAAACATAATAAATTCTAGCAAAAATTTGACAGATTATATAAATCAAATATTAGAACAACATATGCAACTTAATATAATAAATAATGTATATTTAAAAAAAACTGAATTAAAATTCAATAACCATAATAAAAACTACAATGTAGTATCGATTACTGATTATACAGATGATGGAGATTTATATTCGAATTTAAAAAAATTATTTTATATCATAAAAGAATCAATATATCATTATTATGCTGGCCGACTAAATTATTCGAACATGTATGAAATTATTAATATACGAAAAATAATAATGTCAATAATAATTAAAAATAATTACGAAAATCTTGAAAATATTGACAAAATAATTAGAATATTAGTGTTGATTTTAGTTTGTTTAAAAAGATATTATGATAATACTAGACATGCAATTACTTATTTACGTATTGAAGTATTAGAATTATTTTTTGGCATAAACATAATATTTTCTAATATTGTACTCAATAACAACGATAAATTTAACATTAAAAAGGGTGATTTTAATGAGAACGTAAAATATTTTATGGATTATTACAACAGAACAATAAAATATACACGTTCTATTAATTCTTTAAATTTAAATTATTGTGTTCCATTAATTCATTTTATTAATACGTTATTTTGGGTTCCCGAATATAATGTAAATTGGCAGGAAATCCAAATATATTATAAGCGATACAGTAATATTAGTAAAATTAATATAGCCGTCGACTTATTTTTGACAATGAATTATGTTTTAAAATATAAAAAATATATTAATGAAATGGAAATAGTACAAATTATTTCCGGTTCGATGAACGCAATTTATTACATCGAGGGCAAAAACATAGATATATTTGACAGATTTATTGATAATTTTGAAACGTATTACAATAAATACTTTAAATTTAAAGGTAACACATTAATATTGCATTGCCATATTCCACAACGACAAGCTGCAACTATGGACGCACATATGTTAGAATTTAAATCTGATCATGAACATGATCGTGATCGTTATACTAGAGGGGATTTTATGAACACGAACCTAATAGATAATGTTGTAAACATAATAAATAATAATAAGGAAAAAATATATGATCTAAATAATATTTTAAGTGATCCCGAAATATTTATTTATAGTAATGTGTTTACAAATTTTAAGAATTTGAGGGATTCGGAATCAATAAATGATTTTTATTATACGGGAATAATTCCTAATTATTGTTTGTTAAACAATTTTTATAATATAAATTTATGTGATAAATTAAATGAATCTAATATTGATTGTTTAGTATTTGATTATGTTAATTATATTAAAAATATTATTACTACTGACACAATTACAACAATTGTTAATAACATAAATAATCTAGATGTTAATGTAATATTATATATATTTTATATTATTATATGTTGTTATAATCATGATCGTGATATTTTTGACCAACATAAAGAAAATATAAATTCTTGTGTGGGTAAAAATATTGATAAATTGAATGAACAATTAAAAAATAACAAAAAATATATTAATAAAAATTTTTTCGAAACAAAGCAAAAAGATAATATAAACTTTTTAAATTTAATTTTAAAAAAATTCGAATTGTATATTAGTTTTGATGACACAACACCAAAAACTTTTACCTATTTAAATATTTTATCTTGTAAATTATGTTTATTGATATTGAAACATATAATAAATCCAGAAAATATATTTTATCACACACGCGAGTTTATAGAAGTACTAATATTAATGAATAAATATGATATTATATATAGCACTTTTACTAGTTTTAAACAAAACAATATTAATATATTTCCAATTATTTTTCTTAATATGTACATTATGTTATTTTTGGAATTAAATGAAACAAACATACAAGATTTTAAAACATTTAATGAAATACAAATTGCATCACATATTAACAAATGTACAATAGATTTACACAATGAGTATAAAGACAATACATATAAATTTGTTGATATAGAAGATAATACACATATAAAATTTGTTAATTCAACTAACGAGACAAAATATGTATTTAATAATTTGTTACAAATCAGAGATAATAATTATTGTCCAAATGATAATGAAAATGTAAAAGATATTTACGATAATAATATTTTTATATCAGATAATAAAAATATATATAATTGTAGTACTTTAAATAAAAAAAAAATATCAATGGAATTTACGCCAAATTATTGGCGCTTATTTATAAAATATAACGATAAAAAATATTACCAATACGAAAATTCTAATGAAAAATTTGATTCTCAATATTTATCTGATGCATGTGTTTTTATGGCAAGTGATTCAGATTATATTATATATTATTATAATACTGATACTATGTTATTATATGATAACAATAAAATATATTTATTAGACGACTTGACAGAAATAATAAACGATAATTATAATATGATTTATTATCGTTGGATAGATAATTTACCTAATGCATTTTTAGTAAAAAGAAAAAATAAAATATCAATTTTATTATTAGAATTTGATTTTTCTAAATGTAATTTTAGCAATTGTATAAATTTATGGAATGATGAAAATAACGGAGTACCATTATCTATTTTGGTTAATTCATATAAAATAAAAAAATACAATAGAATGTATATAGACATTAGTTATAATGGATTAAGTTTAGAAAATATAGGAAACTATGAATTATTATATTATAGTTTATTATGTATTATATTTCAAAAAGAAGATTGTTTATATAATATATTTAATTTATTACTTTATAGGTTTAATGAAATTATTTTGGACGATCAAAATAACAATACGGCAAAATTAGCTACGATATTTAGTGAAATATTTGCAAGATCATTATATAATAATATGCATAAATCATATTTTGAAAAATTATACTTTAAAAATTTCCTTTTAAAAGAATATATATTAAAGTATGATAAAATTATTTCAAAATATTACTGTTCTAATAGATATAATATTGAAAGAAGTTTATCATTTGATTTATCTGGTTATATAAATAAATTTGGCGATGAATTAAATAACAAAACTTTAAATAATATTCGTGTTGTATTTAAAACATCTGATATAAAAACATTTGATATTAGGGAATTGTCACAAGATATTATTAAAATTATGGAAAAATATAATAAAAATTTTTATTCTTGTGAAATACATAAAAATGAAAATATAAAACATACGATACAAAATTATATTGAGTATAATAAAAATATATTACAATATAATCTGAAAATAATATATGATTATTATTTATTACATATTGACGAACCTATAATTGAATTTATAATACATAATGATAAATTATTACAACAATTATTATTCAGTAATTTATTAACTAATATTTTGAATAAAATATTAGAAACAATAGATAATGGTGAATGTATCGAAATATACAGAATATATGAAAATATAAACAAAAATATTATTTATACGCGAGATAGAAATATTGATATTCTTTTATTAGAATTATTTTCTGGTTATTTTATCAGGAACGAACAAAATAATATATACTCGGATATCATTTCGTCAATCGATTCGGCATTAACTAAAAAACATACCGAATATAATATTTATCAATTATTAATGGGCAGAGGCAAATCAAGTGTAATAATGCCATTAATTTTATTTCATTGTATATACATATTCAAAATTTCTAATATTTTTATTGTTGTTCCGTCTTCATTGATAACACAAACTTACAATTTTATTATTAATAATTTCAATCAAATATTAAATAATTATAATGTTAAAAAACTAATAAACATTCCACACATGAATATTGAAAACGCAGAATACATTCGTTGTTTTAACGGTAATAATAATATATTTATTATTGATGACGCAAGTTTAAAAACAATAAAATTAAATTGTGTTTACACTAAAGATGATTCGATTTTAAATAAAATAAATGAAGGAATGTTTATTTTAGATGAATTTGATAGTTTGTATAATCCTTTAAATAGTGACTTGAATTTTAACTTGGAAAATGAAACTTTGGCAAAAACAGGAATAATAGAGAAAAAAGTGTACATTTTTTGGATAAAATTTGTAAAATTTATTTTGGAAATAAATAAAACAAACAATAAATATATAGAAAAGCAATATAACGCAGAAAAAATAAATAAATATTTAACAAAGTTTATAAGAAAAACTAAATCAACAAGCGCGATAATATTTTATAATATTTATATATTAAAATCTAATACATATAATAATGAAACTATAAAAAAACATTGCGTATCAATTTTATCTCATAATAAAATGTATCAAGCTATTAAAACGAGCTTTAGTTTAATGTATAACAAAGATTATAGATTACCAATGCTAGTTTTAAGAGATAATAAATTAGTGATGTCTCACGATGAACCTTTATTTGCCGTTCCATATTTTGCTTCAGATTCCCCTATTGAAGGTTCTACATATTCCGATATAGATTTAAATATTATAATTACTACATTATCATATTATTATTCTGATTTTAATGAACATTCTATTAAATTTATTATAGAAGATATACATGATATAATACATGCATTTAATGTAATATTAAATCATAAACACATTACTAAAATAATAAATCGTAAATGGTTATTAAACTTGAGAACGAGTGATATTAATAATTGGATAAAAAATAATCCATTAAAAGATAATAATACTATAATGCAATTCACTAATTACTTGAATAGTCTTGATTTAAATGTCAAAAATATAATAAAATCAAAATTAATAAAACAATTTATCGTCCCTAAAATTAATTGCAATTTCAAGGTCCTAAATTGTTCTTTTATTGATATAATGACCAAGACATTCATGAAATATAAATGTGGATTTTCTGGGACGATCAATTTAAATTTACCAAAATTATATGATTCAAATTATGAATTCACAAATATCAAATTTTCTGAAGCGGACATAGGTTCTACATATGTTTCCATTTTAGGTTTATATCAAAAAGAAAATAAAATATTTCCTGTTAAAGCTAAAAATATTTTATCAAATATTATCAATATTATAATTGAAAATAATTATAATGTATTTATAGATTCTGGAGCATTTTTGAGAGAATTTAAAACTTTAGATATAATAAACGAATTTTCTAAGAATTTAAAATACGATATTTATATTTACATTGATAGTTTAGACAACAAAATGGTATTTAATAAAAAAACTGCTACACATACACTATATAACAATGTAGTTTATAAAACTGAAGAACTTTTTATTTATTATGATAATAAACACATCGTAGGTATAGATATAAAACAACCATATCATTTAAACGGCCTAGCATCTATAAATACATATTGTAGATATACTGATTTTTCACAAGCAATATTTAGATTACGAAATCTAAATTATGGTCATATGATAGATTATGTATATTTAGATACTTTAAAATTTAATAATAAAACAGAAATATTACAATTTTTATTGGATAATGAAAATAATTATGTAAATAATGTATGTGAAAAAAAAAAAATATTACAAAATATTAAATATTTAGAAAGATATAATTTAAATAAAGAAAATAAAGATAAATATTTTAGCGATACATACAATGAGTATTCTATGTTTAAGGATCATTGTTTAAATAATGGTAATATAAATCATACATTTATTGATCCTTATATTGTTAATTTAAAAAATAATACACCAAATGAATTAATTAAAACATTGTTACAAGATTATGATAATATAAAATCCGATTCTAATTTAAGTATAGGCAAAGAAAAAGGCAAGGAAAAAGAAAAAGAAAAGGAAAAGGAAAAGGAAAAGGAAAAGGAAAAGGAAAAAGAAAAAGGACAAAATAAAGAACTAGTTGATTGTCAAACTTGGCAAAACTATCAAAATATTTGGCATAAAACATTGGATTATATGATTAATATAACAAGTAATAATATTAAAGATTATCATAAGGTAATATTTGCAGGAAATTATGGAAACGATGCGAGAATAATCACAGAAAGTATTAGTCGTAATAATTCAGATTGTAACATTATATATGACGGAGATCGTGATATGTATTATTTTTTGAATAGTAATAACATATTTTTGTCAGGTGATTTTAGATTTTTCGATTATGCGTTAAATTGCAAGAACCAAATTCTACCACAAATAAGCGAAAATTTTGAAACCTATGAAAAATTTTTGACTGATCGTTTAAAAAATTATACATTTTATTATATAAAAAATAATGGTAAATATTTGTTAATATCAAATATTGAATATATTTTAATAAAAACAATATATCAGAATCAACAAATTAATTTTATTATTCGAGATAAATTTGGCACTACATTATTAGGAGAAAATGAACCATTAGATGATATTGAATATTTTATACAATTAATTTTAGGTAATAATTTACCTATTGATAAATATTTTATTATAGAAAAATATATCCGAGATTTTAAAAATTATTTTTTTAATATTTTTAAAAAATATAATTTTTTTAATTCTACCAAAAAAAATGATTATTTAAAAAGTTATAATGTTAATGTTGTTAATTTTATACACAAACATAAAAATCAAGATATTGTTGCAAAATTTAATAATATGGATACACAACAATTTTTAAATATGCTTAATATTGATATATCCGTAAAAAATCCCAAAAATTCTGAATTAATTGATAAGGTTGCACAATTTTATATTAACAGAATTAGAGAAATATTAAGTCGATAATTAATTTATTTTTATTTTTTAATTATATACACATATAAATTATATATAAAATAGATCATTTATTTCAGAAAATGATTATTTACCGATAATTATTTTTACCTGTATAAATCAAAAAATAATGATATTCTACATTCGGTATTTAACATTATCCAAATAAATAATAAATGTTATTTACTTAAATGAGAAATTACAATCAAAGCAGCAATAAAAAAGAGCTATAAAAAAATAATTAAAATTCTTATTATCAAAAACAAAATAAATTTTTATATTATTTAATTAATTTTTTATCAAAAAAATTGAAAAAAGAATCTACAATACACTTCATTACAAAATAATAATATACAATAAATAATGGAATTTAGAATCCTCAAGTTAGAACTTAGAAAAATTGATAATAAATCATGTTTATACGATTTAGAAAATAATATGTATGATTTTGAAAAAATACCCGATAATTACGACATATTATGCCTAGTTACTGATGATAGATACGATTTACGTCATGTTCCTCTGAGAATTTCGAATTATGAATTTATATATCAAAAATTAAATGCTCAAATATTTCATAATACTAAATTAATAACGTATAAATTTGGTTCAATAGGGACGGATTATCTTGATTTAGGTTTAAAACTGGAAATGTTTGTATTGTTAATATACCGGGACGATACTGTTGGTGCGCATTACATGTTTGGAGAAAGTTTAAATGATGATTTATTAAATCCGATAATTGATAAAATGAACGATTCATTACCTATGATTGTCATTTCACGCGATAACTATGATCTAATGCAAAATAAATTTTTATGTTCATTATTTAATATTACTGAAATAAATATTAATTATGAGAAAAATTCATGTTATTTAATTGAAAAACGAAAAATTATGATAAAAGCAGCAATAAAAAAATATTAATTGATTTTTTATTAAAAATTGAAAAAAAAAACCTAAAATATGTATTTACTAATAAACAATAACATAATAAACAATGGAATTTAAAGTTCTTACGCTAGAATGTAAAAAAGTTGGCGATAAATTATGTTTATATGATTTAAAAAAAAAAGAGCATAATTTTGCAGAAATATCTGATAGTTACGACATGTTATTTTTAGTTTGTATGGACGATTACAAAAAATTTATAAATCCGAATTATAAACTAGTAATACACGAATTTCAAATCCAACTGTATTGCAATACTGAATTTACATTATATAAATTTGGCATGATATTTACATTTTATCCGGGTCTATCAGGCCTGTCCCAATTAGTAAGTCAAAGTATTGGTTCAAAAATGTTTAAATTCTACATATACTACAATGGTGCTCGCGCAGGATATTCATTAGGAGAATGTTTAGACGATACTTTATTAACTCAAAGAATAGATGATATAAATAAGTCATTGCCCGTAATCGTCATTTCTACTGACAATCTAATGCAAAATACATTTTTACGTTTGTGTTTTAACATTACTAAAACAAATATTAAATACGCGAAGATGACAGGTTATTTAATCGAAAAAAAAGAGTTTACAGCAATGGAAAAAATATTGATGGATTTTTTATTAAAAATTGAAAAAAAAAACTAAAATATGCCCTCACTAATAAATAATAACATAATAAATAATGGAATTTAAAGTCCTTACGCTAGTATGTAAAAAAGTTGGTAATAAATTATGCTTATATGATTTAGAAAATAAAGAGCATAATTTTGCGGAAATTTCTGATAGGTACGACATGTTATTTTTAGTTTGTTTAGACGATTACGAAAATTTTATAAATCCAAATTATGAACCAGTATTACGCAAATCTCAAATCCAACTGTATCACAACACTGAATTTACATTATATAAATTTGGCATGATATTTACATTATATCCTAGTTCATCAGGCCTGTCTCAATTAGCAAGTATCGATCCAAAAATGTTTAAATTCTACATATACAACAATGGTGTTCGCGCAGGATATTCATTAGGAGAATGTTTAGATGATAATTTATTAACTCAAAGAATAGATGATATAAATAAGTCATTGCCTGTAATCGTCATTTCTTTTGACAATCTAATGGAAAATAAATTTTTATGTTCATTATTTAATATTACTAAAACAAATATTAATTATACAAATGTGTCAGGTTATTTAATCGAAAAAAAAGAAATTATGATAAAAGCAGCAATAAAAAAATATTGATTGATTTTTTTATTAAAAATTGAAAAAAAAAAACCAAAATATGTCTTTATAATAAACAAATATAATAAACAATGGAATTTAAAGTCCTTACGCTAAAATGTGAAAAAGTTGGTAATAAATTATGTTTATATGATTTAAAAAATAAAGAGCATAATTTTGCAGAAATATCTGATAGTTACGACATGTTATTTTTAGTTTGTTTTGACGATTATGAAAATTTTATAAATCGGAATTATGAACTGGTATTACGCGGTTGTAATATCCAACTATATCGCAATACTGAATTTACATTATATAATTTTGGTATGATAAAAAAATTATACGATCATGATACGATAATGGCAAATTTTTATCCTGGTTCATCAGTCCCGACTCAAATAATAAAAACGGATGAAAATTTAGAAAAGTTTAGATTCCACATATGCGAGTGCGAGAATGGTGTTCGCATAGAATATCCATTAGAAGAATGTTTTGGTGATAATTTTTTAACTTTGATGATAGATAATATAAATAAGTCATTGCCTGTAATTGTCATTTATTTTGACGATCTAATGCAAAATAAATTTTTATGTTCATTGTTTAATATTACTAAAACAAATATTAATTATGCTGTTATATCAGGTTATTTAATCGAAAAAAAAAAATTGTGATAAAAGCAGCAATAAAAAATATTATAACAAAAACTAAATAAATACGTTCATTATAATTTAATATTTAGAAAATTATATCGTAATAATTTTATTATTTTCATAATTATTATTTTCTTTTATATCACAAATAATATAACCATGAGGATTACTTAAACATCTAGTATTATACAATGTTAAATCTGTTGATGCATGAGAATGACCAAATAACCAATATGATATTTTATATTTTTCCATTATGTAATCTAAATCATTTGCATACATACTATTACCTATATAACTTTGATATTTTTTTGCTATTAAATGATAAGATGGTAAATAATGACTCAAAATAATAATTGTATTTTTATTATTTTCTAATTCATTTATTAACCAATTAATACATTCTTTGTTTAATTCATTAATTTTATCAATAGTTAATTTCTGATTTTCTGTAATATTAATATTTCTCAAATCATTTGATACTTGTTTTATATGATTTCTTTCATATGATAATATTTTTGACCATAGAATGGAACCAATAAAAGTTATGTTATTATAATTATATGTTTTATTATTTAAAAAAATTATATTGTTAAATTTAGAACATAAATTTTCATAATAATTATTTATCTCGACCATAGGAATATTATTATCATTATAATATTCGTGATTTCCTGGAACATATAATACTAATTCAAAATCTTTAGAACAATCTTTTAAAAATATTGGCAATATTTTACTCTTAATAGTTCCAATATCACCTAATAATAATAACACTTTAGCTGATACTTTTATTAAATCATCATATTTATAATTGTCAATTGTAAATCTTTCTAAATGAAGATCAGAAGTATATTGAAACATTATTATATTATTATTATGTGTTTATTATTTATATCACTTAATCATATTACTCGATTATAAAACGTAAATTCATTTTTTTTTATAAAAAATTTCTTAAATTATCTTTTTAATTATCCATTATTTATTAGTTGTTATTATTGATAATATTTTTGATTCGTGGTATTAAATTAGAATAACCTAAATCACTAAAATGAACATCATCTACATAATATTCTTTATTAATGTAGTACATATTATTAGTTATAGTCGCAAAATCATTACTTATATCATAATACTCAAAATCGTCTTTGTTTTGAGATAATAAATTATTACATGTAATGGTATTCAATGTTATAATTTTAACTATTTTGGTTCTAATTTTGTTATCAGAACCAAATTTTGTTCTAGGAGGTATTCCTAAAACAATAATTCTTATTTTATTGTTTATTTTTTTAATGTTATTAACTATATTAATTATTCCATCGTAAATATTTTTTCCATAATTTTTTTTTTGTGTATTATTTGTTCCAATTAAAATAACAATGTTTTTTATCGTCTTAAAATTATCCAATACTGATACTAAAGATTCATTTATATAAAACATGCGATATAATAAATGTTCTACACCATCACCACCTACAGAACAATTTAACCATTCGTTGTTATCTTTTATATTTTCTAATAATGAGTCTCCAATTAATAAAGTATCGTAATTATTATTATTTTTTATAAAATCTACATGTTTTGCATGTGTTTCATTAGTTCTAACTTTAGAATTATTTGGTATTAATAAAGGATTCATAATTATATTTGTTAATATAATAATACATTATGAATTTATTATTTCATTTTTTATAATTATTTTTATTTGTAATAATTATATAAATATTTATTATATCGTCGTTAATACTTAATAAAAAAAATTATAATTGATTTTGACATCCATGGCATTTAAAATTACAAAAATTCATACATTTTAAACATGTATAATGATCATGATTACATTTTACACATTTAGTAATATAGCAACATATCAAACATTCTTCTTTTATTATTTCGTAATTTCGTAATATATTTTCTGGTATTAAATTATATTTACTGTCAGTGTATATTTTTAATAATTCAGTATCAATATTTAGATATTCCTTATCTATTAAATAATCGAATATATTTGTATCGATAATATTTTCCATAACAAAACAATATATTTCGTCTTGATCTACAATATAATTATTACTTACTAATACACTTAATATTTCTTGATTATTATTTTTTAACATCAGACGAAAAATATCATCATTATTATCATTTCTCAAATATAAACATGCATTATGTTCTATTAATAATTTAATACATTCATTATAAATATTAGAATTGTAACAAGCTATCATTAAAGCTGTATTTTTGTTATTATTTTGTATATCTAATTTCGCTTTTTTATTTAATAATAATTTTACTATTTCAATATTATTTGGTAATTTAGGATTCATCGCTGAAATCATTAATGCTGTATTATTATAATTGTTTTGCAAATTTATATCAACATTATATTCCAATAATAATTTTATAGTTTCTAAATTATTTTTTTCATTTACATTTTCTATAGCAATCATTAACGCTGACATTTTCGCATTATTTTGCAAGTTTATATTAGCATTATTATCTAACAATAATTTAATAAAATCTAAATCACTTGTATTATTACCTAATACATGCATTAATGCTGTATATCCGTTTTTATCTTGCAAATCTATATTTGCTTTATTGTCTATTAATATTTTACCTATCTTATATTTCGAATATATTGATGCATACATTAATGCTGTAAATCCATTTTTATCTTGTAAATTTAAATTAGCATTATTTTTTATTAATAATTTAATTAGTTTGCTACTTTTTTCTAATATTATAGCTATCATTAATGGTGTTTGACCTTTTTCATTTTGTAAATCAATATTTTTTATAGTCAAGAATTGATTTAAATAATCTAATAATATTGATTTTTCTCGAGTTTTAATAATTAATTTGTGTATAAAATGAGGTTCCAATAGATTAGTATTTATGTCATCCATTATATCATAATTATTATGTTAATTATGTAAGAATATATTATGATCAGATATTTCATTTTTAATTAAAAAAAATTGATTTTTTAATTTACAAGTGAGTCATTTATAAAATGAATATTATAATAAAATGTCGTTTATTTCCTCAATCGTTTCCTACATACCTGGCGCTTCCTATTTTTCTTCTGGATCAGAACCTGTTGAATCAGAACATATTGAACCGGTAAAATCTGAAGAAAATATTGATGAGGGATGGTTTTTTGTTCCCAAAGTTTATCTTTCACACGAAGAAATTATTAATGAATTATCAAAACAAGAATCATCAAAAGTTGCTGAAGCTAAGGCAAAATATATGGTTCCTGCGGCAATTGATTCAGAAATGGTGTATCCTCCTGATTACAAAACACTTTATCCAAAAGCGATTTTGATGAATTCTTTGTGTCACAGTCCGCAAGACATATTACTGATGTTGGATAACTTGCCTCATCCTGAAAATGATTTTTCATCAGATAATGAAAATATTGATGAATACCGCGAGTTTTATGATACTAATAAATTCATTAATGCTCAAATGAGTATTTTGGTAGCAAGAAAAAGACAAGAAACTATGATGCAATAAATAAGTATTTAGTAATAAGCATGATTTTTTTATACTCAAAAAAATTGAAATTATAGTTTCATAATATATTCATTATAATTGTTTTTAATTAATAATAACAAACATGTTTCCTAAATTCTTAACTAATATACTTTTTGGCCAAGAACAAAAACAACGCAACGAAAATATTGATGAATGGTATTGTATGTCTGATTATTCAGAATATCCTGGAAAAATCATCAATCTCGATGCTAATCGTGATATCAAAAATGCTCAAAATTTGACCGAATTTTGTTCAATTTTGTTGCATGATAAAATTATGAATGCTCAAGATTTAACTGAGATTTGTAAGAATTTGAATAGTTAATTTGCATTTTTTTATTAAATAATGATTATTAATGTAAAATTAAATTAATGATTATTATTATAATTTTTATTAATATAATGTCACAAAAAAAATATGAGGAAGCTTGTATAAATGGTAATATTGAAACGGTAATCAAATTATTTAATAAAATAGATTATAAACATGATAAATTTTTAGGATTTGTAAATGCATGTAAATATGGCCATTTGAATATCGTTAAATATCATGTTGATAAAATAAAAAATTTTAACGTTCATGTTAATAAAGATGAACCATTTGTTTTGGCTTGTTGGAACAATCATTTAAATGTTATATCTTTTCTTTACTCTTTAGAACCTAAAAAATTTAATAATATTATAAAATCAGGTATTCCTTTAGATTGTTTTGTTTATAATACTATTACAACAAAATTACCTGAAAAAACTATAAAATGGATCCTAGATAATTTTGGTCCTCATTCTAATAATAAACTTGTTACTAACAAAATAATAGCTAATAAATTACTTTTTAGATGCGCTGAAGTCGGTAATCATATTTTATTTGTAAAAACTTTGGAAAAATATAACATTGATTTGAATAAATGTAAAAGTGATATTAGTATTATTAATGTTATTTGTAGAAATTATAGAATAAATACATTAAAATATTTATTAGAAAAATATAAAAAAAAAATAAATTGGAAAAATAATTGGGGAATAAATTTTTTAATTTCTGAATATAATAACGATAACAAAAATAAAACTGTTAAAAATATGTTGGACTTGTTAATTAAACATAAAATAATAGATAAAATTTAATTCCATCATTAGAACAATCTTAAAATATAAAAAATGCAAAAAATAATAAACATATCAATAATTAAATAGCAAAATTAATTATCAAAATAGTTAAACGGATTACATTTTGCCACGATAAATGCTATCAATATTATAAACTAATTCAGGATGTTTTATTGTTTTTAGATCATGTTTATGTCTAAATATCTTTCCTAAATCCATAGATATATCATTATCTTTCATTAATATTTCACATGTTTCTAATGATATATGTGATCCACTAGTTGATAAATATTTTAAATTTGGATGTTTTGTGATACTAATTAATTCATTTAAGACTGAATCATCATAAAAGTTTCCTGGATATTCGCCTAAATCGGCACTACTTTTATACGTTCCTAAATTTAAACATATTAAATTTTTTAAATTTGGTATTATTTCTGCTATTTTTTTAATACCTTCATTATCTAAATGTGTGCTAGCAAAACATAATCTTTTAATACTGTTATTTGGATTATTATTTAATGCTTCCATAATTTTAATAATATTTTTTGATCCTATACGATTAATTGATATATAAAATGATTCTACTAAGGAATTTGATAACCATGGTAATAATGGATCTATATTTTCTATAGCATTAGCATCTAGATATAAATGTTTTAATTTTTTAATTTCTTCTGGATTATTAAATAATAATTTGAGACCTAAATCACCAATACCGCAATTATGTAAATCTAATAATTCTAATGTAGTATTATTTCTTATTAAATCGTTCAAGTAAATAGTTCCTAACATAATTGGATTTCTTTTTAGCCATAATGCTGTAGAAACTGTATTATTTTTTAAGCCTTGAGAAATATATTTACAACATTCTTCATTTATATTATTACCTGCTAAATACCATGTTTTAATATTATTATTACTTGCCATTAATTTACTTAATTTTTCCATATTTTTTTTATCATTATCTTGAAAACTTACATTATTTCCTAATAAAAAGTGTTCGACTATTTTCGATTCTAAAACTGTTTCACATAATTTACCTATTGACGTAGGACCTACTACTTGCTTACATAAATCTAATCTGCCATCTTTAAACATCGTTCCTTTTGTAAATGTTATATCAATATCATTTGTATCTGTATTTTTTATATAATTAAAAATTTGTTCAAATTCGGTTGGTTCAGTAATATCAACAGGCATTGGTCTTGGATTTAGAATAAATTCAGAATATGGTCCTTCAGTTCTGATTTTTGTAGGTTCGGGTAAACCTTTTTTAATTATTTTATTTTTTGAACTATTTTCTATTTTTAAATTTCGTAATTTTTTTACATCTTCTCTTAATATTCTATGAGCATTTTGAGGATCTATATCAGGATATGTCAAGATAGCTATTTTTTTACCTATTGTTTTATATTCATCTCTAGTAATAGGTATTTTATCACATATATCAGATATATTATATACTTGTGTAGGATCTTTATTATATTCTTTTAATTTTTCTAAATCTTTTTTTAAAGTACTTACCATTATTTTAATATTATTATCTGAATATGCATTTTTATATAATACATTACTATATTTTAAATGCCATGTATTCATTTCTTCAATATCTTTTTCATCTAAAACAATATTTAAACAATTTACTAATTCTTCCATATGTATTATAGATTTAGTTCCTATACAAACTTTATCACAATGATTTAATGACCATAATAATAATAATTGTTGTAATTTGCAATTATATTTTGTCGTTAATTCTGATATTTTATTATTAATATAATCATTCATAATAATATTATTAGCGTATAAAACACTATGACCTTGGACTTCAATATTATTATTTTTACAATAATTTATTAAATCATTTTGGTTTATAAATGGATGAACTTCTATTTGGATAACTTGAGGTTTTTTTAAATTATTAATGGTACAATAATCCATTAAACTAATTAAACTTTCTAAAGAATAATTCGAAATTCCTATTTTAGATTCTAAATTACTCATAATATTCCAAAATTCATTTGGCATTTCTCTATGCAACAATATTGTATCTATATCTTTATTAAATCTTTTTTTTGACATTTTTATCCTATTTTCCAATTGACTGGTTGTAGTTGCATGATATATTTTTGTAGTTACATTATAATCCTTATTTATTTTAAGGAATGCTTTTTCATTTCCATATAATTGAGCGGTATCAAAATTATTGATGTTTAAAGTTAAAGCATGATTTATCAAATTTATTGCTTGTTCATACGTTAATTTATAGGTTCCATATATAATTCTGTCCATTATGTATAATGATACTATAATTCGTTATTCATATGATTAGATAATTATTTCATTTTTTTTTTACTAATTAAACATCAAGTTCTTAATAAAATAAAATCATATTTATAAAAAAATATTAGCATCCGAGATAAACTAAATAACTATTAATTGATTCCTGAGAATAACAACAATCTTGTAATTCTTTTATAAACATTTCCTTCATCAATTTATTATCATAATAATATTTACTTTTAACTGATCTCAAAATATTCCTTATTTGATCAGTTTCTGAAACATTAATTTTAACTAAATCGCAATAACCATATAATACACTTATGGTCTTCATTAATCTACATCCATATGATTTTTGTAAAGTTGCTAATATTTCGATATCTAATTTTTTTAATAATACATATTTATCTTCTTCTTCACTGGAAATAATATAGTATAAAACTGATTCTAATAATTGTGAATATGTAATATTTAATAATGTTGGTATTTTGTAATCACAAGTAGAATAGTAAAATAATAAATCTTTAGTTTTATCAGAAATTTTTAAATTATTTATCAAGTCTTCTAATTCATAAATTCTTGCATATCTGTATGATTTAAGAAAATTTATGATTGATTCTTGTGTAATATGCGCAATATGCCTATCAAATGAGGACAATTCATCGTTATATAAACTTGTATTTTTTATAAGATTCATTTATTACGTTTAATTTGCTTAAAAAGCTTATTTATAAATTATAATTTCAATTTTTAAAAATGAATTTATTATTTTTTAATTATCTTTTGTTATAGTTATCATAATTATCATGTCAAGTATTATAATTAGCATTTTTTTAATATGTTTATTTTCTATATATTTTCAAATTAATGGTTTTTATATACATGAACATATTTTATCTTGGTTTGGTAAATTTGATAAAAAAAAAGCTAGCAATTGTTATGCTTACGTATTAGGATACGATAATAAATGTATATATCCAGGTTATAATAGATATATTAATTTAATGATCGAAACTGAACATAGTTATAAGCTTATAACAGATCCTATTTACTTGAGACAAGTATTGGAAAAAGAAGGTTTAGAATATATTAATAATCCTGATGATCATTTTGATAAATATTTGATAATGGCCTTCATTAGCAAAGAAAATGATTATCATTTTTTTCTAAAAAAACCTAAGCAAAATTATTGGACACACAAATTTCGTAATTGTCAAGTATCATATACAAATTTAGAAAACGAATTTATTATTGATCCTAGAATATTAGAAAATCATTTTTATTACGATTCATTTAATAAATATGATACATATTGTGGTTGTTTTATTAGGAAATAAACAAGTTCATAAAAAATTGAAATTTTTTTTATTAATATGACTTATAATTAAAATAAGAATAAACGATGGAATATACAAATAATATATTATTAAATAATCCAGAAATATTAATTTACATAAAAAATTATAAAAAATTAAACATTTTATTATTAAATGATCCTGAAACAGAATACGATTGTCCATATTTTAGCGTTTCAAAGAATTTTACACATTTACATAAATTAGTCATAAAAACCAAAAAACATCCATTTCTTTTAAATTATTTAGATTTATACTTAAAATCACAAGAAGGACAAGAAACAATTAATTTAAAAAATGAAACAGGTTATACGGCTTTAATGTTGGCTACAAGTTATTCCAATATAGAAACTGTAAAATTATTAATAAAATATGGTGCTAATTTAAATTTGCAAACTAATTACGGTTCAACAGCGTTAATGTTAGCAGCAAAGAAAAAAAAATGTAGTTTAGAAATATTAAAACTATTAATAGATAATGATGCAAATTTAGATTTACAAGATGAATATGGCGATACAGCTTTAATGGAATCAAATAATTTTGAAAAAATTAAATTATTAATACAAAACAAAGCAAATTTAAATCTACAACAATATTCTCGTGGTTTAACTGTTTTAATGTTGTGTTTATTTAAAAATTATAATGGTAATTTCTTAGAAATAATCAAGTTATTAATAAAACATAATGCAAATTTAGATTTACAAGATATTAGAGGTAGAACAGCTTTAATGATATTATTAGAAAATTATAATATTTATAATTTCGAAATTGCCAAATTATTAATAGAAAAAGCAAATTTAAATTTACAAGATGACTGTGGCAAAACAGCTTTAATGATATTATTAGAAAATTACTGTTATAATAATAATTTTGGTCTTGCCAAATTATTAATAGAAAAAGCAAATTTAGATTTACAAGATAATGAAGGTAATACAGCTTTAATGATGGTTAAAAATAATATTGATTTGGCTAAATTATTAATAGAAAATAAAGCAAATTTAGATTTACAAGATAATGAAGGTAATACAGCTTTAATGAAATATATAATTTACAATCAAGATTTAGAAATTATCAAATTGTTAATAAATAATAACGCAAATTTAGATTTACAAGATAATTATGGTGAAACAGCTTTAATGTTAGGTGTTGATAAAAAACAAGTGGTATCATTATTAATAAATAGTAATGCCAATATGTATATTAAAAATAATAATAATTTTAATATTTTTACATTAGCAATTTTTTGGGGCGAATTAACCATCTTAGATATTTTAATCAATTATAATTTCGTAATTAGCAAAGACGAAATATATGATTTTGTTTTAGAAAAAAATGTTGAATCAACAACGGTAGATTATTTGATAACTAGAAAATATATAATACCTGATGAAAAAATATTTAATAAATTTGAAGACAGTAAATATTTTACTGAAAAATATAAACAATAAAAACTATGAAATCTAAATATATGTTGAATTATACTTGTTTTTTTTTTTATTTACAGAATTATAAAAATTGAAATTTTATTTTATCAACAAGTTAATAATAATAATCAATAATTATGAAATGGAATATACTAACAATATACTTATTAACAATCCGAAATTATTAGATTATATAAAAAATCATCAAGATCTTAATCATTTATTATTATACGATCCAGATAATTTATACGTTTGTAATAGATACATTAAATCAAAAAACTTTTCACATTTGCATAAATTAGTTTTAAAAACAGAATATCCATATATGTTAGATTATTTGAAATTATTTTTAAGTCTAGGAAAAGAAATGATAAATTCAAAAAATGCAGAAGGTTTCACGCCTTTAATGTTAGTTTGTGCTCATTTAAATAATATTAATGATTTGGAAACAGTTAAATTATTAATAAATAACGGCGCTAATTTAGATTTACAAAATAATTGTGGTGATACGGCTTTAATGTTGGTTCTTAAACATTCTGATACGGACAATAAATTAAAAATAATTAAATTATTACTAGATAACGGTGCTAACGTTAATTTACAAAATAATTTTGGTCGTTCAGCCTTAATTTTGGCTTCTTATTATTCTAACACAACGAGTAATCGTGAAGTAATTAAACTATTGTTAAAAAATGGTGCTAACACTGATTTACAAGATAATAATGGTTGGTCAGCATTAATGATAGCTTCTTCTTATTCTGATTTGGAAATTGTTAAAATATTAATAGAAGGAAATGCAAATTTAAATTTACGAAATAATCAAGGTTATACAGTATTAATGTTGTGCTTCAAGAATAAAAAAATAGAAATAATTAAATTATTATTATATAGCAATATAAATTTAGATTTGCAAGATAATTATGGTAATACAGTTTTAACGTATGCTTGTTATAATGATGACATAGAAATTATTAAATTACTAATAGAAAAAGGAGCAAATTTAAATTTGCGAGGTGATGACGGTAATACAGTTTTAATGTATGCTTGTTACAATAATAACATAGAAATTATTAAATTACTAATAGAAAAAGGTGCAAATTTGAATTCACAAAACAATGACGGTTATACAGCTTTAATGACAATTTTTAACAATAATATTATTGATATTGATATTAATATAATTAAATTACTAATAAAATATGGCGCAGATTTAAATTTACAAGATAAAAATAAAAATAATGTTTTTATGTTTGCTTGTAAAATGTTTAATATAGAAATAGTAAAATTATTAATATTAAACGGTGTTAATATAAATTCTCAAAATAAAGAGGGCAAAACAGCTTTATTATTAATTCTTGAACGTAATTATTATGGTAATGATTTGGTTAAATATTTATTGACAATACCTGATTTAGAATTGGATTTACAAGATAATAAAGGTAATACAGCTTTAATGTATGCTTGTCAAGAACGTAATATGGAAATAGTCAATTTGTTAATAAAAAAAGGGGCAAATGTAAATTTACAAAATAAAGATGGTAATACAGTTTTAATGTCAATTATTAATCTTGTTCATTCTGATAATTCAACTTTGGGATTAATTGAATTATTAATCGAAAAAGGGACAAATTTAGATTTACAAAATAATTATGGTAATACAGCTTTAATGATGGTGAGAGGAATTTTTGTTTTGGAAGTGGCTGAATTATTAATTAAGCATAAGGCTAATATAAATTTACAAAATAATGATGGCAAAACTATTTTGATGATAACTGATAACTTGGAATTAATTGAAATATTGATAGAAAATGGAGGAAATATATATCTTGAAGATAAGGATGGTGATAATATTTTTACGTTATCTATAATATATAATAATCCGCAAATTTTAGATTTTTTAATAAAAAACAATTACATAATAGACCAACAAAAAGTATATAATTTAATATTAAAATATAATGTAAGGATAATAATTGTTGAAAAATTGATAAATAACAAGTATGTTGTACCTGACGAAAATATATTAAAAAAATATAAAATTAGTAATTATTGTGATATAATAATAAAAAATAAATATAATTTAGTACAAGAAGAATGTATCTTGTGTTTAAATATAATAGATTGTATTAAATGTAATTATGACCATTATACTTGTTTGCCTTGTTTGAAATATTGGAAATATAAATGTCATGGTTGCCAAACGGAATTATTAAATTGATTTTTTATTATATTGTAATAATTTTATATTTTATGTTTTTGTCAATTCATATAAAACAGGTTTTTAAAAAATTTTATAAAAATGAAATTATTTTTTATAAATAACGACGTTCATTATTGTTTTATAAATATGGCTCAAACAATAAATTTAGATCAAAAAATAAATTATAAATATATATTCATATACTATCTTTCTAAGATGTGTAATATTAATAATCGTGTTATTGAAACAACTTTTGATTCCATTAATTTATGGTAATCATCAATGTATCATATGATACATGGAAAATATGAAAGAGAACATGTTGATGATTTAATAAAAAAAGGTCATATATTTAGATTTATAGAAGATACAATGGACCATATGGAAAATGTAAATGTTGAACTTTTAGACGTAGACTAGTTATTTTTTTAATAAAAAAATTAAAATATATATTTTATAAATAACAACATTTATTTTTTTTTGATAAATATAAATAAAATAATAAATTATGAGGAACTAAATGAAATCTTTTTTTTTAATTATGATTATATTGATTATGTTATTTGGCATACCTTAAATATAATCTTGGTTAGTTGTATAAAATTAACTTAAATTTTGTTTATGTTTTTATATTTCGAGAAAAATATTATATTATTCATTGATAATATAAAATTATACGATATTTTATGTTATAAAATTCATTTTGATTTTATTTAAACAAGACCAAAAATATTATTATAAATCAATAAAAAATTAAATCATAAAAATATCTATTTTTTGGCATACGACTTAGATATTCCATTTTTTAGAATACCTTTATACGATACTATATATATGGTCAGCATGAATCTAAACAATTTCAAACAGTATTGTTCTAGACAATAAAATATTATAAAAAAAAATGATATAATATTTCTTAATATAAATTATTATTACATATATTATAATCATGTCTAAAAATAAATTAGGTCAATATTTTACAACTAATCAAACATTAAAAGAAAAAGTTTTCGATTTTATTTTAAATGGTCCGCAAAATATATTAGAACCATCTATTGGTCAAGGTGATTTAGTAAATTTTATAATATCAAAAATACCAAATATTACTTTTGATATGTACGAAATCGATAAAAGTATTAAATTATTACCTGAAATTAATAAAAAACAAGTAATATATGAAGATTTTCTAATACAAACCATAAATAAAAAATATAAAACGATAATAGGAAATCCGCCATATATCAGAACAAAAAAAGGAAATTTGTATATTGATTTTATAGAAAAATGTTATAATTTGTTAGATGATTGTGGAGAATTAATATTTATAATTCCTTCAGATTTTTTTAAATTAACTAGTTCTGTTAAATTATTAAATATTATGTTTAATAATGGTGTATTTACGCATATATATCATCCAAATAACGAAAAATTATTTGAAAATGCCTCAATAGATATTATAATATTTAGATATTGTAAAAATATATTATTAGAAAAAAAAACATTATACAATGAAAAAGTTATGGATATAATAAATATTAATGGTTCGATAACATTTAAAGAACCAGGAAAAAATGATAATAATAATAATATATTTCAAGATTATTTCGATATATACGTAGGTATGGTATCTGCAAAAGATGACATATATAAAAATGAAAATTTAGGTAATATTGCTATATTAAATGGTTTAAATAAAGTTGAAAAATATATATACATAGACAAATATCCATGTGGTAATGAAGATATCGATAAATATTTATTAGAAAATAAGGAAATTTTAAAAAAAAGAAAAATTAGAAAGTTTAATGATAATAATTGGTTTGAATGGGGTGCTGCTCGCAATATTGATAAAATCAAAAATAATTTAGGTAAAGATTGTATTTATGTATATAATTTAACTAGAAAACAACAAATTGCATTTGTAAGTAAAGTACAATACTTCGGTGGTAGTTTAATATTATTGATACCTAAGCAAAGCGAACCTAATGGTAATCAAAATATTAATTTAAATGAAGTAGTTTCGTACTTAAATAGCGATAAATTTAAAAATAATTTTATGTTTTCAGGAAGATTCAAAATTGGCCATAGGTCTTTGGCTAATTCTACAATAAAAGATATTGTTTAATTTTTTTTAAATAATCATAAGAATGTTATATAAAGCGATTATTTATTTTTTTAATATTTTACATTTTTTTAATGTTTGTTAATATCTAGTTTTTGATATTTATTTTATAATAATTAGTGTTTATTTTAATACATTATAATAATATTTCGACTATATTTTTATAAAAAAAAATTGAAAAAATATTTCTCTAACATGTCCATTAAAAAAAATTATTATTAACTAACAAATTCAAACGTTTTCTAATAATGTTCCCAATCAACGTAACGCGCGAAGGTGGTCAAATTCTTGCTGTTATCTTTGCAAGAGAAGAAGATACTGAAGCCTGTGTCAAGAGTTTAAAGGCTTTTGGAGAAGGTTTCATGACATACGAGTATGAAACTCACAAATGCACAACTTCTAGCCTTGATACTTTCAAGGTTTGCAGTGTATCGTGTGTAAATGCTACCTATTACATACAAAAATCACAAGGATCAAAAATGTTCGTGATTTTACGATACAACCATGTGTGGAAAAGTAGGTGTCTTATTAATCTTAATTCATACGACAAGTTCCTCAAATCAATCAAAAAGACATGCAATGGTAGTTTCGATGTTTATCATTGTCGCGAATTAATAACTCGTGATACTTTTGACAAATTCATTGACAAACTTGGTCTCGAGAAACTGTATGCCTTGGAAATTGAATAATCAAAGATGATGGTTTAATAACATTGAATTTATTTTATACGACTTGCAAATTTATAATATTTTTATAACTTTATTTTTTTTATGAATTTTAATAAAAATAAATAAAAGTTATGAAAAAAATATGGAAATTTGATGATACACAAAACATAAAGTTTTTGGTAATATTATGTATACTAATAGATAATTATTAGCACAGAATTTTATGAACCAAATATTTTTAATGGAGATAATTGTTATATTTTCGCTAAATAAAAATGAATTTTAAAATTTTTATAAAATATTATAATAATATATATATATCATAAATGAATAATATACCTAAAAAAAAAAAATTCATAGCTGAAATTGACGATATATTACAAAAAGAAAAAAAACAAAATAACAAAAAAGAACAAATAAATATAAAAAAACAACCAATAATTAAAAATACTAATAAAAATATATTGCTAACGAAGGAACAAAAAATAGAAAAAACGGTAAATACAAAAAAAGAAAAAACACAGAAGCAAAATCTTGGTCAATTTTATACAACTAATCAAGATTATATTTTACAAGGCCTATTTATTCCAGATAATATAGAAAATATAATAGAACCATTTACAGGTAATGGCGATTTATTAAATTTTATAGAAAAAAATAATAAAAAATATAATATAGAATGTTATGATATTGATCCAAAAAAAGATTTTATTATTAAACAAGATACAATTAAAAATCCACCAAATTATAAAAATAAATTTATAATAACCAATCCACCATATTTAGCTAGAAATAAATCAAAAGATAAAACATTATTTGATAAATATGATGTAAATGATTTATATAAATGTGTCATAAGAGAAATTATTAATAATTATTGCTTAGGTGGTATATTAATAATACCATTAAATTTTTGGTCATCAATAAGAAATAATGATATTGAATTACGGAAAGAATTTTTAAAAAAATATGATATTATTATGTTAAATATATTTGAAGAACAAGTTTTTGATGATACTACATATACGATATGTTCTTTTCAATTTGAATTAAAAAAAAATGTAGAAAATAATTTACGTATTATACTTTATCCATCTAAAAAAGTTATAAATACAGTATTAAATGATAATAATAATTATATTATTGGAGGCGAAATTTACAATTTAACGATAAATAATACTTTCAAAATAACGCGAGTAACAACTAAAAATAAGGATAAATTAAACACTAATATTTTAGTAAAATGTATAGATGATAACATAAATAGTAAAATAGGATTATCTATAGTTACTAATGAAAATGTATATATAGATACTACACCAAAGCAATCAGCTAGAACTTATGCATCTTTAATAATTGAACCCAAAATAGACGAAAATAAACAAAAATTATTAGTAGAAAAATTTAATAAGTATCTAGAACAAGAAAGAAATAAATACAATTCATTATTTTTAACTAATTATCGTGAATCCAAAGACATAGCTAGAAAAAGAATATCATTTGATTTAGTATATTTAATAATCATATATGTTTTGGAAAATTTAGAAAACATTTAATTATTTGTGATTTTTGAAACATATATAAACTTCCAATAAATATATTTTGTTTTACATTTGCATATTTTAGTTTATTAGACAAGTAATTAAATTTATTCATATTATTATAACTTTCGTCACCATCTAATATATTAATAAAATATATATTTAAATTTTCTGATTTTAATAAAAATTCATGTTGATATTTTATAAAATAATATACTTCTCTTAATGTTCTAGTTTGTGAACCACCTTTATCACACACAAATTTCAAATTAAAATAAAATATATTATTTGATTTTTGTATTTTACCATCGAAATTTTCTGTCCATTCATAACCATCAGGATTATTAATAATATTTCTATTATTTAAAAGACAATAAGTTTCAGTATTCATTCTATCATTTGTTTTTGACATTTTAATTTTTAAAATTTTTTCTAGTGTATTAATTTGATATTTTTCACATTCATTATGTTTTCCATTAATATACCATTTTCTATTTTGTCGCCATTTTTTAGTTTGTATATATGAATCAGGAATAATTATGTGTTTATTTGTTATAAAACTTCTAATATATTTTTGTATTGTTATTATTTTATTAATATCATATTCTGTTTTTTTATTTACTTGCATAATATATTTATTATGAATATTAAATAATATTATTTTAAATAATATCATTTTTTTTCATTTTTTTATTAATCTTTAAAAATTTATTAAATAAAACCTTATAATTAGATATTCAAATGTTAAAATTATTTAATGTAAAATCAATAAATAATTTGTTATAATTTTTTATTATATACATATATATATAATGCCAAATCACAAGAAAAAACACGGCCATAAGAAAAAAACCAATTATAAAAAGATAGAATATAAACCCGGGGGCAATAGGAAACATAGTTATAACAAAAAAACTAATGATAGAAAGCCTAGCAATAATAAAAAACATAGTAATAAAAAATATAGTAATAAAAAACATAGTCATCATAAAAAACATTCATGTAAAAAAAATTCATGTAAAAAACATTCATGTAAAAAACATTCATGTAAAAAACATGAATCAGAAGAAAATACATTTGAGGATACTTTAAGCGGGGATACCTTTAATGACTCTGATGGAAAATGTTCAGATAAATGTTCTGAATTTTTTAAAGTTGCTGCTGTTTTACCAATAAATGGTCCAATTATAAGCGGTCCTCAAACAGTGAATGTAGATTGTAATGAGGGTAATTTTTTGAAATTTACGAGTTCTGATGCTAGTGTGAGATTTGAAATATATAAGGGTAGTGCTATAGTTGATGCAACAGTTAATAGAAATTTATTAGGTTCTACAGGTCCTACAGGTCCAATTGGTCCGACCGGAAGCGTAATTGGTGTTTCTGGACCTACCGGGCCTACAGGTCCAACAGGTCCTACAGGTCCTCAAGGTCTTAATGGTATTCAAGGTATCCAAGGTCCAACAGGACCAACAGGTAGTGTAATTGGTGTATCAGGACCAACAGGTCCTACAGGTCCAACAGGTAGTGTAATTGGTGTGTCAGGACCAACAGGACCTACAGGTTCTCAAGGTCCTACAGGACAACAAGGGGCTACAGGGCCTCAAGGTATTCAAGGAACACAGGGTCTTCAAGGTATTCAAGGGCAACAAGGAGCCACAGGTTTTACAGGGCCTCAAGGTTTGCAAGGAATACAGGGTATACAAGGTCCAACAGGTGTTACAGGTGCTACGGGAGCAACAGGACCTCAAGGTTTGCAAGGAATACAGGGTATACAAGGTCCAACAGGAACAACAGGTCCAACAGGTGCCCAAGGTATTCAGGGCATTCAAGGTATTCAAGGTATTCAAGGAATCCAAGGTGTAACAGGTGCTACTGGTTATACAGGTCCTACAGGCCCTCAAGGAATTCAGGGTATTCAAGGTATTCAAGGGATACAAGGTGTAACAGGAGCGACAGGTTATACAGGCCCTACAGGACCTCAAGGAATACAAGGTATTCAAGGTCCTACTGGTAGTGTTATTGGTGTATCAGGACCTACAGGCCCTACAGGTGCCACAGGTAGTCAAGGTTCTACTGGTGCTACAGGTCCTACAGGTGCGCAAGGTTTCCAAGGTATTCAAGGTCAACAAGGTGCTACAGGTTTTACGGGTCCTACAGGACCAACTGGAGCTCAAGGTCTTCAAGGTATTCAAGGTCAACAAGGTGCCACTGGTTTTACGGGTCCTACAGGTCCAACTGGAGCTCAAGGTATTCAAGGTATTCAAGGTCAACAAGGCGCCACTGGTTTTACGGGTCCTACGGGTCCAACAGGAGCTCAAGGTATTCAAGGTATTCAAGGGCAACAAGGTGCCACTGGTTTTACGGGTCCTACAGGTCCAACTGGAGCTCAAGGTATTCAAGGTATTCAAGGTCAACAAGGCGCCACTGGTTTTACGGGTCCTACGGGTCCAACAGGAGCTCAAGGTATTCAAGGTATTCAAGGAGTTACCGGTTCAACAGGACCTACAGGTGCTACAGGAGCTCAAGGTATCCAAGGTCAACAAGGTATTCAAGGTATTCAAGGAGTTACCGGTTCAACAGGTCCTACAGGAGCTCAAGGTATCCAAGGTCAACAAGGTATTCAAGGTGTTACGGGTTCAACGGGTTCAACAGGTCCTACGGGACCAACAGGTGCCCAGGGTATCCAAGGTATTCAAGGAGTTACCGGTTCGACAGGTCCTACAGGTCCTACAGGAGCTCAAGGTATCCAAGGTCAACAAGGTATTCAAGGTGTTACGGGTTCAACGGGTTCAACAGGTCCTACGGGACCAACAGGTGCCCAGGGTATCCAAGGTATTCAAGGAGTTACCGGTTCAACAGGACCTACAGGTCCTACGGGAGCTCAAGGCATCCAAGGTCAACAAGGTATTCAAGGTGTTACGGGTTCAACGGGTTCAACAGGTCCTACAGGACCTACAGGAGTTCAAGGTATTCAAGGTATTCAAGGTATCCAAGGTCAACAAGGTGTTACAGGCTCAACAGGACCTACAGGTCCAACAGGATCTCAAGGTATTCAAGGCATCCAAGGTCAACAAGGTGCTACAGGTTTTACTGGTCCTACAGGTCCTACAGGAGCTCAAGGTATCCAAGGTATTCAAGGTCAACAAGGTGCTACTGGTTTTACGGGTCCTACAGGTCCAACAGGAGCTCAAGGTATTCAAGGTATCCAAGGTATTCAAGGTCAACAAGGTGCTACTGGTTTTACTGGACCTACAGGTCCTACCGGAGCTCAAGGTATTCAAGGTATTCAAGGTCAACAAGGTGCTACTGGTTTTACAGGTCCTACAGGTGCTACGGGTCCTACAGGCCCTACAGGTGCTCAGGGTATTCAAGGTGTTACGGGTCCTACGGGTCCGACAGGAGCCCAAGGTATTCAAGGACAACAAGGCGCTACAGGTGCTACTGGTTTTACAGGTCCTATAGGTCCAACAGGAGCCCAAGGTATTCAAGGACAACAAGGCGCTACAGGTGCTACTGGTTTTACAGGTCCTATAGGTCCAACAGGAGCCCAAGGTATTCAAGGTATTCAAGGCCCTACAGGAGCGACAGGTTTTACAGGTCCTACAGGTCCTACAGGACCAACAGGATCTCAAGGTATTCAAGGTATTCAAGGACCTACGGGACCTACTGGTGCTACTGGTTTTACAGGACCTACAGGAGCGACAGGTTTTACAGGACCTACAGGAGCGACAGGTTTTACAGGTCCTACAGGTCCTACAGGACCAACAGGATCTCAAGGTATTCAAGGTATTCAAGGACCTACGGGACCTACTGGTGCTACTGGTTTTACAGGACCTACAGGAGCAACAGGTTTTACAGGTCCTACAGGTCCTACAGGACCAACAGGATCTCAAGGTATTCAAGGTATTCAAGGACCTACGGGACCTACTGGTGCTACTGGTTTTACAGGACCTACAGGAGCAACAGGTTTTACAGGTCCTACAGGTTTTACAGGACCTACAGGTGCTACTGGTTTTACAGGACCTACAGGTGCTACTGGTTTTACAGGTCCTACTGGTGCTACTGGTTTTACAGGTCCTACTGGTGCTACTGGTTTTACAGGACCTACAGGTCCTACAGGACCAACAGGATCTCAAGGTATTCAAGGACCTACTGGAGCGACAGGTTTTACAGGACCTACAGGTGCTACAGGCTTTACAGGTCCTACTGGTGCTACAGGTTTTACAGGTCCTACTGGTGCTACAGGCTTTACAGGTCCTACGGGTCCTACCGGACCAACAGGATCTCAAGGTATTCAAGGTGTTACAGGACCTACAGGTTTTACAGGACCTACGGGGGCTCAAGGTATTCAAGGTGTTACAGGACCTACAGGTTTTACAGGACCTACGGGGGCTCAAGGTATTCAAGGTGTTACGGGACCTACTGGTTTCACAGGACCTACAGGCGCTCAAGGTATTCAAGGTGTTACAGGACCTACAGGTTTCACAGGACCTACGGGGGCTCAAGGTATTCAAGGTGTTACAGGACCTACAGGTTTTACAGGACCTACGGGGGCTCAAGGTATTCAAGGTGTTACAGGACCTACAGGTTTTACAGGACCTACGGGGGCTCAAGGTATTCAAGGTGTTACGGGACCTACTGGTTTCACAGGACCTACAGGCGCTCAAGGTATTCAAGGTGTTACAGGTCCTACAGGTTTTACAGGACCTACAGGTTTTACAGGACCTACGGGGGCTCAAGGTATTCAAGGTGTTACGGGACCTACTGGTTTCACAGGACCTACAGGACCTACAGGACCGACAGGTGCGCAAGGTATTCAAGGTGTTACGGGACCTACTGGTTTCACAGGACCTACAGGAGCTCAAGGCATTCAAGGTGTTACAGGACCTACAGGTTTTACAGGACCTACAGGAGCTCAAGGCATTCAAGGTGTTACAGGACCTACAGGTTTTACAGGACCTACAGGACCTACAGGACCTACAGGAGCTCAAGGCATTCAAGGTGTTACAGGACCTACTGGTTTCACGGGTCCTACAGGAGCCCAAGGTATTCAAGGTGTTACAGGACCTACAGGTTTTACCGGACCTACTGGACCAACAGGTGCACAAGGTATTCAAGGTGTTACAGGTCCTACTGGTTTTACAGGGCCTACGGGACCAACAGGACCAACAGGTGCACAAGGCATTCAAGGTATTACAGGTCCTACAGGACCTACAGGTGCTCAAGGCATTCAAGGTGTTACAGGACCTACAGGATTTACGGGCCCTACCGGGTCTCAAGGTGTTACAGGACCTACAGGGTCTGAATGTGGTAATCCGGGTGTGTCTTGGGTTCTTCGCAGTACACCAACTATGACCTTACAAACGGTAACTTATGGTAATGGTTTATTTGTTGCAATTTCTAGTGTAGTTGGTACAACAAATGCTATAATCACATCACCGGATGGTATAACATGGACTACGAGAACATCCGCATCTACAAATGGTTCATGGACATCGGTAACTTTTGGTAATGGTCAATTTGTTGCAGTAGGGACATCCCTTGCCGGTTTTAAAGTTATGACATCTACAGATGGTATAACATGGACAGGAAATAATACAATTGTTGCCCAAAATTGGCAATCCGTTACATATGGTAATAATAATTATGTTGCAGTGTCATCTACAGGAACAAATCGCTCAATGATATCGGCAGATGGCATAACATGGACAACTAATTCAACTACAGTAAATAACTTTTGGACTAGTGTGACTTATGGTGGAGGTTTATATGTTGCGGTATCATCTACAGGAACTGGAAACCGTGTAATAACTTCAACCAATGGCAGTACATGGACATCACGAACATCCGCGGCAGATAACGATTGGCAATCAGTAACTTGGGGCAATGGTTTATTTGTAGCAGTAGCAAATACAGGAACTGGTAATAGAGTAATGACATCCCCTGATGGCATTACATGGACAATTAGAACATCAGCCGCAGATAATAGTTGGAATTCAGTTACATATGGTAATAATTTATTTGTAGCAGTTGCTAGCTCAGGAACCGGAAATAGAGTAATGACGTCCCCTGATGGTATTACATGGACATCACAAAGTTCCGCAGCAGATTTCAATTATAATGAAGTAACATATTTTAGTGGTATGTTTGTTGCCGTATCATCAACAGGAGGATCAGGAACATTTGTTATGACTAGTGGTTGTTCTGTTGCGGTAGGACCCCAAGGAGCAACGGGACCTACAGGACCTACAGGAGCCCAAGGAGCAACAGGGCCTACGGGAGCCCAAGGAGCAACGGGACCTACAGGAGCCCAAGGAATACAAGGTGTAACAGGACCAACAGGGGCTACTGGAGCTCAAGGTGTAACAGGACCAACAGGGGCAATCGCGCCAAGTGGAGGTTTTAGCTTGCAAGGAACTCAAGCCCCTGTAACAACACCCGCAAATTTTGTAATAAATCCTGTGCCAATGAATTTTGTTACATCACAAGATTATAATATTAGTTCCATGTTTAATACAACAACTAATACAGCAACGATACCATTTACAGGCAAATGGATAGCAACCATAACAGTATCAATAAATAATCCGACTCTTGCAACTTCTAACATAAATTCTTATAGATATTCTTTGCTTAGAAATGGAACAGAAGTATTTTACCAAAATCAGGATCTAATACCTACAGCGCAAGATTTTACAGTGTCAGGATCTCATAATATGCAATTAACATCAGGCGATGTAATGTCAGTATCTTTTACAATATTAAACGCTAGAACTGGTGCAAGTCCCGTCCCGTTAAATTTCTTTTTCGGAATGCATAGTTTACCATAAATAATTATAATTATTTATCCTGTAAAAAAAAATATAAACATATAATATAAATGTCAGTATATACTTGCAAATTAAATGATGTAATATTTGGTATATTCCCTTTTACCCCTGAAGGATTAACAGATGCTCAAACTTATATGGCCAATAGATATAATACAGACCTCGCAGATTTACAGGCTCAATATCCTTATGTAGAAAATACAGTAGTAACCGGAGTAGAAATTGATGCAAACACAAAAGGCATAAAAATATGTTTCTTATTAAGAACAACTGTTAATGGCATAGAATTAAATTCTTCTAATGAAAGTTTAAAAAATTTTTATAAAGTAGAAGCATACAATAATTCATAAAAATAAACAAATAAACAAATAAACAAATAAACAAATAAACAAATAAAAAAATAAACAAATTTATAAATCATCTTTTTTTATAAAATAAAAATGAAATTTAAAAACACTTAAATATTATATACATAATTATATATCAAAACAATGAATATATTAGAATTTATTAACCATATTATAAATTTCAAAAATGTTGATGATATATTAAATAGTTATAATACACAATCAGAAAAAGGAATTATTTTCGAAAAATTATTTGATATTATTATAAAATTCGGGTTCTGTGATATATTTCCTAAATCTGATTTTAATTATTTTTTAGGTAATTCAAACAATGCAAAATTAAAATTACTCAAATATGCAAACCAATATCTTATAAAAAATATATTTGATGGAAACGCTTCAGGTTGTTCTGATATTACATTACAAAATAAAAACAATAATCAATATATTTTTATTAGTTCAAAATATCCTAAAACACCTGATGATTACAATAAACAAAAATCAATTGATTATTATGATATACAAAATATAATAGCAATGGCATCAGAAAATAAATATATTTATAAAGATTATAAAATATATTTATTAGTTCCAAATAAAAAACAACTTTTAGAAAAAGCAAAAAATGCCAACGAAACAAGTAATTATATTACAAAACATATTATAGAAGAAAATATTTTAGATAAAACTGACCTAAATAAATATTTCTTAAATTTCAAAAAACATGTTTCTAAAAATATCAAAAAAGACCTAAACGAAATATATTTTTGTCCTAAAGAAAATTTAAATTTACGTTTTCATCAAGAATTAATTACTCAAAAAACTAGTAATTTAATAGAAGAAGGTCACAAATCGTTTTTATGGGGATGCAAATGTCGAAGCGGTAAAACCTTCATGATAGGAGGTATTATTAATAAACAATATGAAATCAAAAAAAAATTAAATGTATTAATAATAACACCGGCACCTACTGAAACTTTACCTCAATTTACTGATGATTTGTTTTTGAAATTTAAAGACTTTGATAAATTTAAAATTCATAATATTAAAAATATCGAAAACATACAAACAAGTATAAATAATATTTTTATAATGTCAAAGCAATTATTACAAAAATATATTAATGATAATACTATAAAAATAATTAAAAATCTAAATCTTGATATAATTGCTTTTGATGAAAATCATTTTTCTGGAACAACAGATTTATCTAAAGATATTATTAAATCATATTGTTCCAAAAATACAGTAAAAATATATTTAACAGCTACATATAAAAAACCTTTGCAAGAATGGAATATACAAGATGAATGTCAGATGTTTTGGGACATTGAAGATGAACAAATTTGTAAAAGCATATTAATTGATGAAAATAATATTAACAAATTAATCGATAAACATGGCAAAATTTATATTAATACAACTATAGATTATTACAAAGCTTTAGGTTTAACTATTCAAGATATTTTCAAAGTTTATCAAAATATGCCTGATTTACATTTATTAACTAATATGTTTGATCGACAACGATACGATATTATAAAAGAAAATATTATGAATAGTTGTTATGGTTTTAGTTTTGATGTTCTTTTTAGTTTGACTAAAAATAAAAGATTCAAATATGAAAATGAAGTCAATACGATATTAAGGTATATTACAGGATCACATAAAGAAATAGATTACAAAGTAATGGACAAATCTATTTATACTAGAATTAATAATATTTGTTCTAGACAACCATTTGTTCAAATATGGTTTTTACCTAGTGATAATATAAATTTAATTTCAAAAAATTTAAAATTATTAATGTCAGACAATAAAATATTAAAAAATTATAATGTCATGTGCATAAATAGAAAAAATAATGATTTAGTAAAAGATGTCAAAGATGAAATTTTAAAACAAGAAATTATAGCTAGGTCTGAAAATAAGCAAGGCTTAATATTATTAGCTGGCAATATGTTAAGTTTAGGTATAACCATAAATAGTTGTGACGTAGTTATGTTATTAAATAATACTTTATCGTCCGATAAAGTAATGCAACAAATGTATAGATGTATGACAGAAGCCAAAGACAAAAAATGTGGTATAGTAGTTGATTTAAATATTAGTCGTGTTTTACAAACTTGCATTAATCATACAATATACAAAAATAATACAAATATTGAAAACAAAATAAAATATTTAATTGAGAATAACTTGATAAATATTGATATTGATATGTTTAATATCAAACAATTAAATACTGATGCAATTATTAAAAAATTAATGGATATTTGGAAACAAGATCCTATCAATAATTTCAAAACACTATTGAGAAATTTAGATAATGATTATATCATGTTCGACAATAATACACAAAAATTATTAAATACTTGTTTTATAAATTCTACAAAAGAAAAAAATATAAACGCTACTATAGAAATTAAAGATGATAATGATGAATCACAAATATTACCAACAGGTAAACAAAAAATGCAAGAAACAGAATTAGAAAATGAATTAGAACAAAATAAAAACAACGAAGAAGAAAAAAAGAAAAAAGAAGAAATACAAATTTCATTTACAAAGGATGTTTTACCATATATAATACCTTTAGCATGTATCTTAACAATAAACAACACAAATAAAGATTTTATAGAAATGTTAAACGATATTAAAAAAAATAAAGAATTATTAGAAATATTTGATGATCAAAGTTTAATATGGTGGAATAAAAAAGATTTAATTAATATTATCCATGATATTATAAATAAATATTTCAATAAAAATTCTAATACTTACAATATATCAATTCAATTTAAAATGTCTATACAAAGTTTATTAGATAGACCTAAAGAATTATTAGAATTAATAAATGATTGTTTAAAACCAAAAGCAATAGAAAAAAGAGCATTTGGAGAAGTTTTTACGCCGTTAATAAAAAAAGGACATTATTGCCAATCCGATTATATATTCAATTTTTTAATTAGCAACCGCCATGCATATTTTTATTTAGAAAAATAAAAACACATACTACCTTTTATACTCAGAAGCTTTTTACACTTTACATTCGTAATAATACGTATTAACTCGTTTAATTTATTATTTATAAAGATGCTAGATGTATGTTCCTTGCTCCATTTAAATCACGATCTATTATTATTTTACATTCATTACAATTAAATGTTTCTTTAGATTTTAAATTTTCATTTATCGTTCCACATTTTGTACAAGTTTTACTTGTATAAGCTTCATTTACTAACTTGTATTTTAAATTTTTTTCTTCACATTTTTTTTTTAATTTCGTCCTTAACATACCTATTCTTAATCTTGTACATAAATATTTTGTCTTTTTTTTTAATTTACTTGTTTTTTTATTTAATATTCCTTTTAAACTCATATCTCCTATTAAAATACTTGCATAATTTTCTGTTAAATATTTTATTACTTTATTATGAAAATCAGTCATTTGACGATATACTTTTTTGCTTCTATTTTCTAATTTCCTTTTTACTTTTTCTTTTTCTTTTTCTGATATTACTTTTATTTCTCTCTTTACTTTTTTTTCTTTCTTTTCTTTCTTTTCTTTTTTTTTTACTTTTTTCTTTTTACCAGACGACAAACCGTATTTTTTTGTTGTTTCATATATTTTATAGCAATTTTTTTTTATTTTTATATTTTCTCTTATTTCTATATTTTTCTTTTTTTCACTACTGTATCCTGTTAAATATTTTCTTACTCCAGGATCTAAACTTATTGTTCCTTCACCTGTTTTTTCCATATTATTTTTTTTTATTCTTTTTATCTCTTTTTTTATATTTTTTATTGTTTCTTTTTTTTTGTTTTTGTTATTTCTTTTTTTTATTTTTTCCTTTCTCCTTCGTTTATTTCTTTTTTTTTGTTTTTTTGTCATTTTTAATTTTTTTTCTAATATTTTTATTTTTTCTTTTTTTTCGTCTTCACTTAGATTTTTATTTATATATGGAACATGTAAAGTATATTTATTTAACTTTTCATTGTATTTCAAAATAGTTGCTTTGTTTATCGTAGTAAAATCAAATAAGATTCCATTATAAAATCCCGTTGTCGTTCCTAAAATATTTTTTCGGATACCTTCCTTACTAAATTCATTAGGTTCAATATCGATTATCATTTTACGTAATTTTATTTCGCGTAAATTAAAATTATCAATATTACGGTTTTTTAAATTCGTTAAGCAAGTTTTATAATTTGCACATGCTTTTTCTACAGCTAAATCTATTGTATGTCTAGATACATTAGTATTATTTCTTAAAGAATTAGTATATTTTGGTTCAAATATACTTACATGATTAGTTTTTATTATATCCTTATAAAGTAATTTTTTTTCATTAATTATTATTTTCTTTCCGACTGATGATTTTCTCATTTCATTAATAGTATTTTTATAATTAATTGTAGTTTTATATCCATATTTTTGTAAAATTGCATTTTTTTTATTTCTAAATTGCTCGTTCGTTTTATATAGTTTTACTTGATCAACAAAATTATTAACTTGTTGAGGTAATTTTTCTTCAATTATTTTATAAATATGTTTATAAAAAGTATTTATAACATTATCGATTAATTTTACAATAACACTTAATTTCGTATAAATTAATTTACTTCGAATTTCTAATAATCTTTTTTGTTTATTTATTAATTTATTTTCATAATTAACATATAATCTATATATTTTGTTATGTTCCTCATAATTATTTATATTATCACGATTTTTTATAAAATCAGTATATTTTTTCATATAAGGATTATAATCATCATATTTGAAAATAGGAATATTTATGTTTTTTTCTTGTAAAATAATTTCTTCAATTGGACACTTTAAATTAATGAAAAGTTGTTTGTATTCATCTTGTAATTTATTATAAAAATCTGTAAAATGTAATTTATTTAAGAAATGTATTGGATTTGCAGAATAAAATTTAACATATTTTACATATTCGCTCCTATATTCTTTTAAAATTTTAAATAAATTTATGTAATTATCAGAATTATATATATTATTAAATTTTATTTTGGTAAATTGTTTTTTTAATATTTTAATTTCTTTATTGCATAATTTATTATTTCTATAGAAATAAAATTTTCTGATAGTATGTTTATTGAGTTTATAAAAATAATTAAATTTGTAATTATTTTTGCAATTATAGGAAATAAAATTGGTTAAAATTTTTCTAGCATCATAAAAATTTATTTTATAATATATATTACATAAATTATAAACATGTGAAAAAATTTGTATAACAGTATCATATGTATATTTATATAATTTCATCCATGTTTTAATAATAGATTTTTGAACCTTATCAAAGAAAACATTAACAATTTTAGCTTGTAAATGTTCATAATTATTAAAATGAAATGTATTATTATGTTCAAGGTGTTCAGAATCATATTTAACAATAAGATTAAAAGAATCAGTTTTAAAATGATAATTATCACAAACACGAACATCTAAAGGCATCCATATAGAATCATTTTGATTAATAATATTATTCTGTAATTTTTCTTTACATTTTTGTAAAGTTTTTCTAAAATTCATTAATGTATAATTATATATAAAAATCACGTGATACAATAAAAAAATCATTTTTTTTTCTCAAATTAGTAATACACATAAAAAACACTATTATATATATAATTATATATAAAATTATATATAATGTCCGGTCATTTTGCTACTAGTTGCACCCCATTAATTTTATTAACAATAACATGTTAAATGATTTAGAAATGTATTGGCAAAACAAAAATAATGAAAACATTTTTACAAATGAAAATTTAACTTGGTATGATCCTACAGCAGGTATGGGTAATTTTCCTATTGCTATTTATTATAAATTAATGGAAGGTTTAAAAGATAAAATTAAAGATGATAATTTAAGAAAAAAACATATTATAGAAAATCAATTATATTTTGGTGAATTAAATAAAAAAAATTGTTTCATAGTTAAACAAATATTTAATATTAATAACGAATATAAATTAAATTTATATAATGGCAATACATTAGATATTAATTTGAATCAAGTTTTTAAAAAAAATAAATTCGATATAATTATAGGAAATCCGCCTTATAATGAAGAATTAAAAAAATCGGGAGCGAGACCTTTATATAATAAATTTATAGAATATTATATTGAGAAATGTAATATTTTATCTTTTGTTGTTCCTTCTAGATGGTTTGCAGGAGGAAAAGGTTTGGATAAATTTAGAAATATGATGATAAATAGGAATGATATAGTTTATATTAAACATTATGATGATGCTAGTAAAATTTTCGGTAATTTAGTAGATATAAAAGGAGGAGTTAATTATTTTTTGGTAAATGAAAATTATAATGGTTTGTGTAATTATAATGGTTCAAATATACAGTTGAATAATTATGATGTCATTGTTGATAGTAAATATTATGGCATTATAAATAAAATTTCTGATTATGATAAAATAACCAAACTGTATGTAAGTCAAGATCATTATAAAATCCAAACAAATGATAAAAGATTAGTTAATGAAAATGGAACAAATTATTTAAAATGTTATGTTTCTAAACAAAAAGGATACGTTAAATATATCGACAAAAAAAATATCAATAAAGAAACAAAACACTACAAGGTAATTACGGCCAGAGCATCTTTTTGTGCAAATAGTTCATTTGGAAATTCTTTTATAGGATATCCAAATGAAATTCATTCAAAAAGTTATATTTCTTTTAATTTAAATTCAGAAAATGAAGCTAAAACATTATTAAGCTATTTAAAATGTAAATTACCAAACTTATTATTATCGTTAAGAAAATCATCACAAGATATTAGTGAATCAACATGTAAATGGATACCAATACCAGAAATAAATAATAATTTATATAAAGAATGGTCTGATGAAGAAGTATATAAATATTTTAAATTTTCGGATGACGAAATTAAAATAATAAAAGAAACAAAAATTACAGGATATAATGAAATTGGTCAAGAAAAAACAAAAAAATCAATACAAAAACAACAAAATAAAAGGAATAAGAACTAAGGCATATAAATAAACTAATTAAAATTTTTTATAATATTTTTTATATTTTTTAATACTTATAATATATCAATTCAATTTAAAATGTCTATACAAAGTTTATTAGATAGACCTAAAGAATTGTTAGAATTAATAAATGACTGTTTAAAACCAAAAACAATAGAAAAAAGAGCTTTTGGAGAAGTTTTTACGCCTATTAATTTTATTAACGATAATATGTTAAATGATTTAGAAATGTATTGGCAAAACAAAAATAATGAAAATATTTTTACAAATGAAAATTTAACTTGGTATGATCCTACAGCAGGTATGGGAAATTTTCATATTGCTATTTATTATAAATTAATGGAAGGTTTAAAAAATAAAATTAAAGATGATAATTTAAGAAAAAAACATATCATTGAAAATCAATTATATTTTGGTGAATTAAATAAAAAAAATTGTTTCATAGTTAAACAAATATTTAATATTAATAACGAATATAAATTAAATTTATATAATGGCAACACATTGGATATTAATTTAAATCAAGTTTTCAAAAAAAATAAATTCGATATAATTATAGGAAATCCGCCTTATAATGAAGAATTAAAAAAATCGGGAGCGAGACCTTTATATAATAAATTTATAGAATATTATATTGAGAAATGTAATATTTTATCTTTTGTTGTTCCTTCTAGATGGTTTGCAGGAGGAAAAGGTTTGGATAAATTTAGAAATATGATGATAAATAGGAATGATATAGTTTATATTAAACATTATGATGATGCTAGTAAGATTTTTGGTAATATGGTAAATATTGAAGGAGGAATTAATTATTTTTTAATCGATGAAAAACATAATGGTTTGTGTAATTATAATGGTTCAAATATACAGTTGAATAATTATGATATATTAGTCGATAGTAAATATTATGATATTATAAATAAATTATCTGAATATGAAAATATAACAAAATATTATATTAGCCAAGATTATTATAAAATACAAACAAATGACAAACGTTTAGTTAATGATTATGTAAATAATACAATTAAATGTTATGTATCGCAACAAAAAGGATTTATTAAATACATTGATAAAAAAGAAATAAAAAAATTGTATAATGATTATAAAGTAATTACAGCAAGAGCAAATGGGAAAAACAAATGTTTTGGTAATACATTTATTGGTAATCCAAATAAAGTCCATTCAAAAAGTTACATATCATTTAACTTAAAATCAGAAATTGAAGCAAAATCACTATTAAGTTATTTAAAATGTAAATTGCCTAATTTTATGTTGTCGTTAAGAAAAATAACTCAAGATATTAGTGAATCGACTTGTAAATGGATACCTTTAGTTCCATTAGATAGAGAATGGACAGATGATGATATACATAAATATTTTAAATTAACCGAAGACGAAATAAAATTAATCAAAGAAACAAAAATAATAGGATACAAAGAATCTATTTAAAAATGAAATATAATTTCTAATTCATTTTTATAAAATAATATATTATATTATAATGCAAAATTTATTAAATGAACCAGAAAATTTATTGAAATTAGTTCAAGATAATTTGAAACCAAAAACAATAGAAAAAAGAACTTTTGGCGAAGTTTTTACGCCTATTAATTTTATTAACGATAATATGTTAAATGATTTAGAAATGTATTGGCAAAACAAAACTAATGAAAATATTTTTACAAATAAAAATTTAACTTGGTATGATCCTACAGCAGGTATGGGAAATTTTCATATTGCTATTTATTATAAATTAATGGAAGGTTTAAAAGATAAAATTAAAGATGATAATTTAAGAAAAAAACATATTATAGAAAATCAATTATATTTTGGTGAATTAAATAAAAAAAATTGCCTCGTTATCAAACAAATATTTAATATTAATAACGAATATAAATTAAATTTATATAATGGCAATACATTAGATATTAATTTGAATCAAGTTTTCAAAAAAAATAAATTCGATATAATTATAGGAAATCCACCTTATAATGAAGAATTAAAAAAATCAGGAGCAAGACCTTTATATAATAAATTTATAGAATATTATACTGATAAATGTAATATTTTATCTTTTGTTATTCCTTCTAGATGGTTTGCAGGAGGTAAAGGTTTAGATAAATTTAGAAATATGATGATAAATAGGAATGATATAGTTTATATTAAACATTATGATGATGCCAGTAAGATTTTTGGTAATATGGTAAGTATTGAAGGAGGAATTAATTATTTTTTAATTGATAAAGATTATAATGGTTTGTGTAATTATAATGGTTCAAATATACAATTAAATAAATATGATATACTAATTGACAGTAAATATTATGATATTATAAATAAATTATCTAGATATGAAAATATTACAAAATTATATTTAGGTAGATACTTTGGTATAGAATCAAATGATAAAAGATTAAAAAATGAAAACAACGTAAATAATATTAAATGTTACGTGTCAAAACAAAAAGGATTTATTAAATATATTGATAAAAAAGAAATAAAAAAAGATTATAATTTTTATAAAATAATAACAACTGAAGCAAATGGTCATAAAAAATGTTTTGGTAATATTTTTATAGGAAATGAAAATGAAGTTCATACAGGAAGTTATATTTCGTTTAAGGTAAATTCAGATATAGAAGCAAAATCTTTAGAAAGTTATTTAAAATGCAAACTTCCTAATTTTATGTTATCTTTGAGAAAAATATCACAACACATCAATGAAGACACCTGTAAATGGATACCTTTGCCAATATTAGATAAAGAATGGACTGATGAAGAAACATATAAATATTTTGAATTAACTGAAAATGAAATAAAATTAATTAAAGAAATAAAATTAAACAAATAAATTATACAATAATAACAACAATATATAATCATATTTTTTTATAAAAATAATATACTAAAAATTAATAAAAATTGATAAAAAAAATGAAATTATAAATTTATTATTATAAATTATTAATTATTATAAATAATTAATAATATAAAAATGTATGTCAATAAATATGAATCAAAATGTGATACTAGAACAGTAGATACTATTATTATACAAACTGAGAGAGCTTTAGAAGGTTCTGAAAAGTATATTGATTTAAATCCTATTTATCAGCGTGATATTGTATGGTCTGATGAAAAACAAGGTGAATTTATTAATTCAGTAATTAGCGGCATTGTTCCAAATAATTTAATATTAAATTACGATCATGATGATGGTAAAGAAATATGTATCGATGGAAAACAAAGAATAACATCTTTATTAAGATTTAAAAATAATGAAATTTGTTGTAAAATTACTGATGAAAATGATAAAACATATAATTATTATTTTAATAAAATACCTAGTAGCTTAAAAAATAATGATAAATATAAAATATTAACACAAAAACATCGCAATTCATTCTTAAATAGACAAATAACATTTGTGACTTATCAAAATTTACCTTATATGGACCAAGTAGATATATTTAATAGAATACAAAATGGTCTAGCTTTGACTGAAGGCGAAAAAATATCATCATTAATTATAGATGAGAATATTAATGCAATTATAAATAATTTTTTTACAGAAAAAAAACATTTATTTAGTAAATTTAATAATAAACGCGAAAATCACAAAATTATTATAACTAACATAATGATGATTTACAATGTAAATAAATTACAAACAATAACCAAGTCACAAAGAAATAAATATTTAAAAGATTTGAATGTCACAACACTTAATAAAATATTATCAAGTATTAGTCCTTTGATAGATTTTGCATTTAATTTTTTAAATAATGATATGATACCAAATAAAATATCAACAAATTTATTATATTCAGCCATATTTTGGTTAATGAAACATAAATATGATTTGCAATACAAAACTTTATCTAAAAATATTCAAAACCAAAGAAAATATAGATGTGTAATACGTTTATTATCAAAAGAAAAAACAAAAGAAAATATAGATGATACTAGAAAAAAAGTATTAGATGCATATAAAAAAATCACAATGGAAGAAGTTGAAATAGAAGAAAATAAAATTAATCTTAAATCAATTATTTCAAATAATTTGGATGATGAAATTAGTGATAATTAAAATATTTTTTTATGAATTTAAATCATTATCTTAGTTAATTGCTTCAGAATTTTTCAACTTCTGAATTTTCAGTATTATCTAAATTTTCAGTATTATCTAAATTTTCGGTATTATCTAAATTTTCAGAATTATCAAAATTTTCAGTATTATCTAAATTTTCGGTATTATCTAAATTTTTAGTGTTATCTGTATTTCCAACGTTTGATTCTTGATTAACATTGTCGTTTGTAATATTTTGCGAACCAAAAAATTTATTATATAATGAATAAAGTGTATAACCAAAAATAAAAGGACATGCTATATATTTTGTTTTAGGAAATAACCACATTGTAATGGATATTTTAAACATGCTATCCATACTAAGAGATACTACATTATATAACGAACGAAAAGGACGTTCTTTTATTATAATATTTGGTTTACATAATCCATGAATGATACCACAGCCAAAAACAAAATTTTTGATATTGTCATTATTATTGCAAAAATCATAATATGTCGTTATTCTACCTTGCATTATTAAATTAATTATTATTATATAATAGTAATAATAAACAAAATTATAGGATTTATTTTCATTTTTTATTCAAAAAAAAATTGAAATAAAAAATTTCAAAGAGGTTCATTATATAATGTTTTAATATAATACAAACTCCAAACGCTAACGATGCCTCGAAACAATAACAACAAGAACAATAACAACAAGAACAACGGAAATGCCAATACCAAGGTCAAACCCAAGAAGGTATGCAAGCATAATGAAAAATGCACAAAATATGGTTGCGAATTTATTCACACTAAAGACCGAGAGATTACCAAAATATTTTGTAATCCCAGATCGTGTATAGGTGCTGAGTGTTTAAAAGATCATAGTCGTCTTCCTCTTTGTCTTTCTGGCGCGAAATGTTTCAATACCAAATGTATATTTGACCATCCCGAAGGTCAAAATTGTTTCAAACAATGTCCTAATGAAAAATGTCAAGATTCTAATTGTTCCTACAGCCATTGTGACATTGAACATTCACATGATGACGGTAATTGCGTTGATACCCGCCCAATTCGACAACAATATTGCTTTACCCCAGGTTGTCAATTTCATAATTGCTTGCGTATTCACACACTATGCAAGCATGGTATTGATTGCCGTAAAGAAGGTTGCTCATTTGTCCATCCCTACGATCTTCATTACAATAGACTATACGAAGAAAGAACAAGGGAACAATTGCAAGAATTAAAAAATATGGAATCCGTATTGGATTCTATGGAAGACACGTTTTCTTATGCGTACAGAACAAAGGTACCCAATATTGATTGCGATGACATTGAAGTATTCCCCTGTCTTCCCGGCCAAAAATACCGGCCTGAACTTGGGGAAGAACTACCAGAACCAGTTCCAGAACTTCAAGAAGTCAAAGAAGTAGTTCCTAAACCAGCTCCTGAACTTCAAGTTAAGGAAATAGTTCAAGGACCAGTTCTAGAACCTCAAGAAGTCATAGTTCCTGAACCAGTTCCTGAACCAGTTCCAGAACCTCAAGTTAAGGAAGTAGCTCCTGAACCAGTTCCAGAACCTCAAGTTAAGGTAGTGATTTCAGAAAACAACCTTAATCTTGACGAGGCTTGTGAAATTGTCCAAGAATGCAACACAAACAAAATCGTGTGTGATTTCACAATTAGTGATTGGCTTCATCTCAAGGGAATTCTAGACTATTCTTGCGAAAAATCTAATTTTGAAACGAGATACTATAAAAAACAGAATTCGTTAAAGGTTAAAGTCAATTCTAACCAGTTCAAAAAATTTTCAGAATTAAGAATGCGAGTTTGGAATGAAGAAGATTTGGATGTTAATCAAATCTTCCAGATCCCAGATACTGATGATGACATCCGTGTCAGAATTTGTGTCGCGGTTTCTCACTTCTTAAAGGAAGAAGAATTGGCGGGGGTTTTCAATATTTCTTATTAAATTTCTTTATTTTTTTATTAAAAAAATTGAAATAAGTATTTATAAATACATTTATCATTACATTTATCATTTCAACTAAAATTAAATAACTATGCCAAAAAATACAAAGTTAATAATTTCCAAAAAAAATGAAGTATGCAAATATGGAACAGGTTGCATATTATTTACTTGTCAAAGAATACATCCTGAGGGTCGTGATATAAATCGTAAATTATGTGATAGTAGTTCATGTAAACTTGGAAATAAATGTTTAAAAAATCATGACATAAATATTTTTAATCGTTATTTTGAAAAAAAAAGTGATTTAGAATATTGTAATTCTGATTGTTGTGATACAGAATGCAAATTAATACATCCAAATGGACAAAAATGTTTTCAACAATGTCCTGAAAAACAATATTGTAAAAATTCTAAATGCATTTATAGTCATTGTGACATTGATCATTTACATATTAATGATTGCAACGACTATCGTAAAATACGCAAAGAAATATGTAATTTTAGAAATTATTGTGCGTATGCCGATTGTTTGCGTATTCACAATCTTTGTTATTTTGGTAAGGATTGTATTAATAAATATTGTTCCTATATTCATAAAGGTCATATGCATTATAAAAACGCTAAGGAAGATTTTATAAATATGTATAAAAAAACTCAAGATATAGAAAATAAGATAGGTGACACTCGAATAACGGCAAATAAAGAGATTTCCCAACCAAATAATTTAAACATCACAAATTTAGAATTAGAACAAGGTGAAATAATAGAAACAAATTTAGAATTAGAACAAGGTGAAATAATAGAAACAAAATTAGAATCAGAACAAGGAATTATAGAAACAAAATTAGAATTAGAACAAGGTGAAATAATAGAACAACTTTTAGAACCGAATTTAGAACAACAATCAAATGAAATAAAACACGTAATAACAGAATCTAATATCATGATTCAAGAAAATAAGATCGATACAAATAATATTGTTTGTAATTTCTCAGAATCATGTTTTAATCTAAAAATCACAGACTATTCATGTGAAAATTCACAATATGATTACACATATATTAAGAACCAAGGATTTTTGGAAATCATACCTTGCTCTCAAGTAGTCGAACAATACACAGAACGTAAAATACGAATTTGGAATGACGATTTTGAATCACGAAGAAATTTTAAAATACCAGATAATAATGATGACATTCGTATTAGAATATGTTTTGCAGTTTATCAATTTTTGAAAGAAAAAAATCAAACAGGAGAATTTAATATTTCTTATTAAAAAAAATTATAATCAAAAATAATCAAAAATAATTTTATCCAGTTCTAGTAACAGCGCTAGCATTATACTCAATAAAAGGCTCAAAATCTTTTATACCTTTTTTTATTCCTACAAAATATAAATCGCGAGTATAAGCATTATAGTAACTAGACCAAACACTAAATAATTCATTAAGATTTAATACTTCATTTAAATCTTCCACTGTTAAATTTTTATAATAATCTATCATATTATCTACATTACCCATAGTTCCATAAGAATCGTGAGGACTAGTTCTTCTAGTTCCATGTTCAGGTCTACCTGTAGATGCGCAAGTAAAAAAGAATAAACCATCTTTTTTTAACATGTTATATATTTTTGTAAATGATTCAGCATATTCAGGATCATGTTCAAAACATTCAGTTGAACAAATTGTATCAAAATGTTCATTATCAAATGTTAAATCCTTTGTTTTTGATACTACTGTTACATTAGGAGCATTAATAACATCATTACCATCGTATTGACAATCTTCAAATAAAAATCTATTATTACCATTAATATCACCTGAACCTACATCCAAGACAACCTTATTTTTAAAATATTCGGGTAAAATTGATTTGACAAATAAAGTAAAATGTTTGGCTTGTTCGTGCATATATGAATTTATTATTATATTTATTTATTTTATTAAACGCATCATTCAAAATTTTTCGGAAAATTTGTTAAATCACTACATTGTATAAAATTATAATTTATTAATAAATCTTGATTGTTAAAAGGATCAAAATTATTTTTTAATGTTTTAATTACTTCATTTTTTTCATAATTCAAATGAGAATAATGTGTTATATCAAAATTATAATACTTTACCAAAAAATTAATATATGTAGTTGAATGGTAATAACCTGTATATATAATACTGTTGCCTTCATAATTTTTATCTAAAAATCGTCTCAAAAAATATATATCTATTAGAAAAGCATTTATATTAAGTTCTTCATTTTCTATAAGATACGATTTTTTTAATAAATTAGCTATAAAATCAATTCTATCGTCGTCGCTATAATTGTCTATATAAAATTTGTCATTTTTAAATTTATATACAATTTCATTTTTTAAATTATTTAAAATATTATCTATCTTTTCTATTTCTGTCATTAAAATTTTTATTGTTTTTTCAAGTTTAGGTTTCAAAAAAGTATTAACCAATTCTATTATTATTTTGTACAGGTCTAAATTATTAATAGAAAAAGTTTTATACAAAAAATTTTTGTATATAGTTTCTTTTTGTGTAAAACTTAATTTTATATATTCTTCATAATTATTTACCATATTAACTTTCTGAGGTTTATAATCTTTCAATTCTTTGAATATGAAATTATAAAGCACAATGAAATTATGCAATAATTCCTTTATTTTATTATTAATATTGTCTAAAATATTAAAATCAAAATAATAGTTCATTTGATTTAATAAATTAATTACGTTTTTAATTGAAACATCAAACTCGAAAGGCATTGTAAATCTAAAATCAATATAATGAAATTTAACGTTAGGATAATTAATAGATTGTATTACTTTGTTGTTATTTAATTTGTAGTTTTCGTCAAACAATTTTCTAGCTTGAACAATATAAATATCTGATTTATATTTATTGTATTTGTGAGTGTATGGAAACAATTCAAGATAATAATTTATCGGACCTTTAAAATTATCTGCCAAATATTCGTTGAATGAATAAACTTTATGATCACCACAATGTGTTTGGCGATAACAATTATTATGCACATCAAAAAACACATATAATATTTTTTTTTTATTATTAAATTCACCTTCTAATCTTATAACATTTATCGGTCCTGAAACCTTCATTATAATAAATGATTACATAAAAAATTTCAAATACACAAATAACAATTATTTATTCAAAATTTTTATTTGTCAAATTGTAATTATTTTAAGAAATTATTTTTAATTGTTTGTAATTACATTTTTAATAATAATTAAATAAAAATTGAAAATTAATTTTACAAACAAATATAACATTATTATTATTCATAATTTAATCAAGATGTGTATCGTATATGCGAGTATATACGATACAAAATTAATAGCTAATTATAATACAATTGCTAATCTTAATCAAAAAAATAACTTGGATATTATTATTACTGAATTAGTAAACAATAATATTGACTTTAGTGTTAATCATCGCAAAATATTCAAAGCTAGTCCAAGAACATATAATTATGGTATATGTTTTGAAGTGAGAAATAACAAATTATATATTTGTTTAGTTAATAATGAATCATACAAAATTTATATGAATTTTTTAAAAAACATTGCCAATGATTATGAAAAATTTATGGGAAATCATAACGATGATATTATTAGCATTCAAGAATTAATTAGAAATAATATTAATTATTATAATGATCCAAAAAATGATCCACTAGGTGAATTGCAACAAAAAATTGATGAATTAAAAGATATAACTAATGATAATATTAGATTTGCAATCACAAGAGGCGAAAATCTAGATCATTTAAATGAAAAAACTAGAACTTTAAATGATCATGCAAATCACTTTCGTGTAACATCTAAAAAATTAAGATGTCAGATGATAAAAGAAAATATGACAGTTACTTTTTGGTTAGTATTGATATTATTTGTAATGTTATCGTTTATGGTATGTATTATTATAATAGTAATGAATACTTATTATTACTAGTTTTTTATATTTCTTGTTACTTAGTTTTTATATTTCTTGTTACTTAGTTTTTATATTTCTTGTTACTTAGTTTTTATATTTCTTGTTACATAGTTTTTGTATTTCTTGTTACTTAGTTTTTATATTTCTTGTTACATAGTTTTTGTATTTATCATTAACATATTGTTCTATTTCATTAGTGTTAATTAAAGTATCAAAATTTAATCTTTCTATTCCAAAAATATTTTTAATCATAATATCTTTATTTAATTCATGATTATTTGTATTATTTTCAATATTGTTAATAATGTCATAAATTTTATCAAATTCAGTTTCGTATAAAATATATGTAGATGAATCGTTTATAATTTTATTATTCTTTTTGAGATCTTCAATATTTTCATTTGTATGGGAATGTATAAATTGATCTCTTGTTAATGTTTTTCTAATATTAAAATCTGATTCTAAAATAATAACTTGTTTATCTTTAACAAATAAAGATTGGTAGCCCGAACCCGTAAAACGGGAAGTAATTATTATATCGGCAACCTCATAAAAATTAAAAACTGGTATAGGCATAAATTCTATTTTAAAATTTTCAGTTATAATATTTGGCATTGATATTTGACCTGAATTTAAATAACCAATATAATCCTGCGGATGAGAACGTAATATAATATTGTATTTTTCTTTTAACTTGATCAATGTATTTATTATTGATGTTTGGATATTTGATAACAAATATTCGTTATTACCAAAATTTTTAAATATCCATAAAGACGTGGTTTCGAAAAATACGATAGTTTTTTTATTTGGTTGAATGTTATATATTTGTTTAATATAATTAGTGTATATCTTGTCATGTAAATTGGCATTAATAAATAATTCTACTTTAGCATTAATATGATGTTTATTTAATATATTAACTTCTTCATCTACACCATGGCCAAATGCAAACTTTTTTTTTTCTATTTCTTGTAATTTACTATAAGTTCCGTTAAATACTGTGCTATATGATGTTAATAAAAATAAATCATTAGTATTATCTACAAAATTATTAAACTCCTTTTGTGTCATTATATGTAAATTATTATTAATCAAATTTAAACGATTCAATTCTAATAAATTAACGTTACACATACTTGTTGATTTACCAATTATATAATAATATTCTATTTCTAAATATAACCTTAATTTATTAACCATTGGAACAATATAACACATTTGAGATAATGGAACGTGTAATTTATACATTATATATATTATTAAATCGTATATTTTTTATTATTTATTAACATAATATTTTTTAAATAAAAAAAAACACTAATTCTGTTAGTTTATTATTGTGCACATAAGGATATTGCGATTGCCTTATTTCCTGTTGCGAGTAAAGCTTATAATATTTACCTAATGATACGTTATTACTCATAATTATATGGAACATGAATATTAAATTTAATTTTTATTTTTTTTTTAAACATTTTCATCTATATGTTTTATCCATTCATCAATAATTTCCTTATTATAATTCCTTTCTAACATTTCTTTTATAAAATTATCTTTTAATTCCGATAAATTATTAAATTTATTTTGTAAAGTAATTATTAAATTACTTATTTGTTCGTTATCTGATATTTTTATTTTAACAGAATCATGATAGCCATTTAATATGTTTATCGTTCTAGATATTCTACCTTGCAAACATTTTCCTTGTGATTCTATTATTTCTTGGTCTAATATTTTTAATAATTCTTCTTTATGTTCATGATTAATTATAAAATATAAAACCGGTTCTAATATTTCAGAATATTTCATTTGCAAAACTGAATGTATATAATCTTCTAAAGAATAGTTTAATAATAATTGTTTTGAAGTTATAGATACATTTAAATCGTTTATTAATATTTCTAAATTTCGAGTTTTTTGATATTTAAAAGATGTTACAAAATTTATTACGGATTCGTTAGTAGTTTTTTCTATATTATGATCGTGTACGGATTGTTTATTTTGATAAACGTTTTGTGATGTTTTTGATCTATTTTGGATATTGTGTATCCATCTTGTAATAGGAGGATATATATTTCCCAATGGATTATTAGAAATAAAAATATTTCTTAATCGTAAATTAATTATAGTAAATGGTAATTCTGTTAATCAATTACGAGACAAATCAAGTTCTTGTAATTGGTGTAATTGACCTATTTCTGGTGGTATTTGTGTTAATTGATTATAAGACAAAGAAAGTGTTCGTAATTGTTGTAATTGACCTATTTCTGGTGGTAAGCAAAGCAACCCGAAGGGTATTTGTGTTAATTGATTATAAGACAAATTAAGATTTAGTAATTGTTGTAATTGACCTATTTCTGGTGGTATTTGTGTTAATTGGTTATTATCCAAAAAAAGATGTTGTAATTTTTGTAATTGACCTATTTCTGGTGGTATTTGTGTTAATTGATTATTAAACAAATAAAGTATTCGTAATTGTTGTAATTGACCTATTTCTGGTGGTATTTGTGTTAATTGATTATTATGCAAATAAAGATAATGTAATTGTTGTAATTGACCTATTTCTGGTGGTATTTGTGTTAATTGATTATCAAACAAAGAAAGTTCTTGTAAATGTTGTAATTGACCTATTTCTGGTGGTATTTGTGTTATTTGATTATGGTACAAATAAAGATTTTGTAATTGTTGTAATTGACTTATTTCTGGCGGTATTTGTGTTAATTGATTATAAGACAAGGAAAGACTAGTCGTATTATGTTCATAATATTTACCTAATATTAATACTGACATTTCGTAATTATAACGTTATTGTATAAAAAAAAACAAATATTAAAATTTTATTTTCATTTTTTTTTAAACATTTTGTTGTATGTTTAATGAATTTATGACGATTAATAAAGTATTTTCTGAATTTTTTAATTCATTTTTTAATTTACCTAAAACATCAAGATAATTATTTGTTACCTTGTTAAAAATTATATGATCATCTAATTTTGTGATAAATGTATTACATTCTGTTCGATTTATAAAAATTCATGTTTAATTTTGTCATCAAAAACATAACTATTAAAATATAATTTCATTTTTATTGGAATGAAAATTGTATAAAATTATATTTACATTCTATATACATAATAATATTTAATATCATATATGCAAGATAGTGTTTATTTTACCATAGGCCTTATTTATTTTACACTTGGTTTAATGTATTATATTAACCAAAACCAAAACCAAGATCAAAATATAAACCGAGACCAAAATATAAACCAAGACCAATAAAAACAAGGCAAATAAAATCAATGCCAAGATTAAACAAAAAAATATAAAATAATAAACAATAATTAAATATTTACATAATTTTAATAATATATATAAATATATGAACGATACATTATACATAATCATAGGTTTAATTTATGTTTTAATAGGAATAGTATATTATATCAATTATGAAGTTGGTAATATGATAAAAATATTAATAAAAAAAGAATCTGAAATAATTAACTTGGAAAATGAAACATCATTACAATATTTAACTAGGATATTTAAATATAATGTAGAAAATGCTTTTAATACAGCAAGATATTTCATATTTATGTTTCTTTATTGTATTTTAGGTATTATATATATGTCAATTCACTAATATTTTTTCGTTAAATAATGTAACTACATATAACATTAAACCATTAGCAGGAATAGCTCTGAACAAACACGGCATTAAACCTCTGTAAAAACTATGTATTCCTCCGTTTTTGTATATATTTTTTGCGCAGTGTATTATGTTATTATGTTTTCTATATTTTTTATCTAAATTGTCAGATTGCATATTAGATTTTATTACGTCTAAAGGAAAAACAGCTAACCAAAACAAACAACCCGATAATGCTCCAGCAAATATATTATTATAAATAGACAATTCTTTAATATTTTTTGATTCATATTTTGCCATACATTCTCTAAGTAAATCATAACTTCCTAAATTAATAGCTCCAGCAGGAATATTTCTTAATAAATGCGAACTATAACCTCGGTAAAATCCTAAAATACCATTATTACGATAAATATTACTAATGCAATTTTTTGTTTTTAAATTTTTGTTTGTTTGTAATTGAAATTTTACAACATCAAAAGGACATTCGATTAAAGAACCAATACCCCAACCTACAGCTCCAGCTACAAAATAATGATAAATTTCATTATTACCTCCTAATAAATATTTAGTTTGATTTTGTGATAAAAATAATGTTGATCTGAAGCAAACTTGTGATATTAATGTTGAACTGAAACCTTTATATAAATTTATTATACTCATATTTTTTAAAGATGTTGTTTTTTGTGTTTGAAGCATGAATTTCAATGTGTCAAAAGGATGACCAACTATAGAAATAACTACTCCTCCTAAAGCTCCGCTAATTAAACCATTAAATATATTATTATTTATTTCAGTATGAGGCATTTATTATATTATTATTAATAATTTAATAATTTAATTATACTATAAATATAATATTCATTTTTAAATTTTATTTTATTTAATAATTATATATGAATATAAGTTGTATTATCGTAATTTTTGCTATTATTTTAATGGCTTTAGGTGGTTTGTTCGATATCATTGGTTATAATTACTTTTTAACTAAAGAACATTTGTGGATTGATGGAATGTTTTTATTGTTGTTAGCTATATTTTTAAAAATAAATAACAAATAACAAATAACAACTAACAAATAACAATAATAAATAATATAATAATATAATAATAAATATTTTTTTTTATCTTAGAATAAATATAAATGAACGTAATTTCATTACTTGTTATAATTGCAGGAATATTAATGGTTGTATCAGGAATATTAGATTACAACAAAATAGACAATCAATTATCTTCTACAGCTATATTTTTACTTGGAATTGCAATATTATTAAAATTAAATATATTAACTGAAATGCATCATAAATAAAAAAAAAATGAATTTGATATTCTTAAATACACAGTTATTAATAAATTAGTATAAAAATACTTAAATAATGGAACTTGTCCAACATTTTACTTGTCCTATTACACGTTCAATATTTAAAAATCCAGTTTTACTAGTCCAAGATAATATAGTGTATGAAAAGGAAGCTATTGAAAATTGGTTAAATAATAATAAAACTTCTCCTATAACTAGAACTGTTATACCTAAAAATTATGATTTAATCAGATTAATAAATTATGAAAATATAATTGAGGCAATGTTAACAGCAAATCCTGAATTAGCCTCAGAACAATATAAACCAATTAAAAAACATCGCGATAACAGGGAAGAATTTGAAACGATTATAAATAATAATTCTTATAATGACATCAAAAATTTCGTTGAATTTGATATAAATTTAATTTTGGAAAATTATCCTCACATATTATTTTACAATCTAGAAACAACAGAATATATTTTAGAAAATAATAAATATCAATTAAAGAAAGAAATTTTTCATATTTTGTTTGAACTTTATAATTCAAAACCAGAATATGTAACATATAAATTTTTATTCATACGATATTTAAAATTTTCTAATAATGACCATATATTTAATAATGATATTATCCTAGATGCTATTAATAAATCAAATTTTGATATTATTAAAAATTACAAAAATTTTGATCTAAATAAATTATGTGATTATCAAATTTTAATAAATTTGTGTAAAGATGATCCTGAACATATAAAATGTATAAAATATTTAATGCAGTTCGAAAAAACAGGGAAAGAAAACTTAACAGAATTTTTATTTGATTCTATATTGTATAAAGATGCTTCTAAATTCCTATTCTTTCAACAATTATTTAATACAAAATTTACTATCGCAGAAATAGAAAAAATTATAGTGAATCATGAAAAATTTGATACTATAAATTTTGATATCATTATAAATTCTATTCTTGTGATTGGTATAGAAACCAACACAAAGTTGGTTTCTAGTGGATATTGGAATTTTTTTAATTCTAATAATAGCGATAGAACTAATAAAAATTTACGTAAAATTATTATAAAATATTATGATACTATTAAATTTGAATATGGTCTAGTATTATTTAAATATATGCTATCATATATTTTTCGTAATTTTAGAGATTTTGAAGACAAAAAAAATATAAAATATTTTTATGCTAGTAACATTATAAAACAATATATGAATGTCATAGAACCTAGATTGTTTCCTCTCATAGATAATACTGTTATTAATGACATATTAAACCTTGATTTAATATACCATAATGATATTTCTAGCAACGAAGATTTAATAAAAGAAATTTTATTAAATTATGATTTTTTACCAAATATACCTTTAAAATGGTTATTAGTATATATTAAATATGGTATTTCAAATCATTATGATAAGTATTTTGAATTAATAAAAAATAATAAACAATTTTTAAATGATAATTTAGGTGATTATGATATTATTAGTGATGATTATGATAACTTTAAAAAATATTTTGATATATTTAACAATTTTGAATACATTGATAAAATATTAATTAATAAAAAACCATATATAACTGATATCATAAATTCACATTTATCAGAAGAAACAAAAATAAATATAATGACAAATTTATTAAGCTCTGATTTTTTAACAAAAAAAACTTATATTGTAATATTAGAATACTATCCAAAAATATTAAATCAAAATATCATAAATAAAGCATTAAAAAAAATATTACGTCATGAAATTATAATTAGTAAAGAGAAAAAAACTGCTTATGAAAATTGTGTCCTTATAATGGAAAATACTATCGACGCAATTTATAAAATGCCTCAATCATCTCAAAATTTTTTATATTATTAACATTTTTTGATAAATTTATAAGAATTTATATAAGATTATTTACCTCCAATACTATAAAATAAATAACCACCATATAGCTAATTTATCTAGTTTATAGTCAGGACACATTTTAATGACAAGAAATATTATTATAAAAAAAAAAAATTGAAAATTATATACGCAAATATATCCATTATAATACTTTATTATCACAATAACAACAACAATGTCAGGAATTCCGTTACAATTTAACGATTTTACATCTTTGTATATTATGGCGAGATTAAATCGCAATAATATATATAATTGCATTACTAATAATCGTGCTGATTTAAGTTATACTAAGATGGACAAACCTAACACGCCTCACATCACTTTGTTTGAAATCGTTTTGAACAATGACCATCATTTAACAGAGCATATAAAAAATAATTTGGATAGAAATACTTTTCAAATGCCTCAAATCAGATTAAAATTATCAAACTATAGTATCAAAGGAAGAACAGAAAACAAATTTTTTACCATAGAATGTTCTGTAATTGATGGCAATATAACTGATTTTCGAAAATCAGTTTATAAAAAAATCGATAACATTATTGGTAAAAAAGCATTGAAAAGTTCCCAAGATTCTGATTATGTTTATTATAGTGTAGATAACATAATATTATACGCTGTTCCTACTCATAGTCATGGTAATTTAATTTGGATGCCTCATATCAGTATCATCAATACTGAGACTACACATGATGACGTTGTTAAATATTATTTGTCAAGAAACAATGTTACCAATATTCAATCAATGTTAAATAATGTTGGTTGTCTGAAAAAAGAACTTGATTTGCAAAAAAGTTCTACATTAGCATTGTCATTTTCAAAACCTCGAAATAATAATAACAACAATGATAATAGTGACGATTAACAAAAATCGTGATAGGTAATATAAAAAAATGTTTGATAATTTGTTTATAATTTAGTGTTATCTTTCTATAACAAAATATTTTTTTTCTATACTTTTAACTTTTCCAAATGATATATCATTTTCTTCTATTAAATCACAATAATAATTAATTTTATTTTTAGCAGTAATTAACCATTTTCCATTATCATATAATAGTTTATCATTTTTCTCATTACTTTTTCTAATTCTTTCTAATTCGAATAAATATTGTCTTTTATTATCATCCTCTGAATCACTATCATAAGAATAATATATATAAGAGCCTTTATGACTTATTCTTATCGAATAACTTGTCAAGTCATTCAATTTAATTATTAAATCGCAATCAACATAATAATCATATCCCATAATATTAATATAATTAATTATAACTAGTATTATATAATTTTTAAGATTATAAATTCATTTTTTTTTTTAGTTTTGTGTTTAAAAATGAAATAATATTTAATACTTAAATATTAATCATAATTATATTAATATAATGGATAATGCGATGTATTTAATTGTTAATAATGATTTACAAATGGGAAAAGGCAAAATAGCGGGTCAAGTTGGTCATGCATCTTGCGCTATTACACGATTATTACATGGTAAAAATGATAGTAATTATAATAAATGGTTAAGAGAAGGCGAAGCTAAAATAGTTCTAAAAGCAACGAGTTCAGAAATATTAGAATTATTAGACAAATATAATTATGAAAACACAAAAGAAACTAATAAATGTCTAGCTGTTCATGATGCAGGTCATACACAAATACCGGCTAATTCTTTAACTGTTATTGGTTTTTTTCCAGTATTAAAAAGTAAGGCACCTGTTGAAATAAAGAAAATGAAATTATTATAAAATGAAATTATGATACAATTATTTTTTTTGTATTATCTTCATTAAAATATTTTTTATAAATTTCTTCCATCTTTGAAAAGTCAAAATAATCATACATTACAGGTTCATATAATATATAATCATGATTAATAACTAAATGTTTTAAATCATCATTCAATTTAATTTCTTTTTTAATTTGCAAGTCACATAATATATCAATCGAGTATTTAAAATCATAAGGTCTTAGATTATTTTTATTAATATTCAAATGACTTACTAAAGGTTCCAAATATTCTACAATGTTTAACTGATTTATAATAACATCAAAATGACTATAATTTACGATATGATATTCAGAAGTAAAGATTAATAACAAATTATTAAAATATTTTAACCTTGAATGACAGTAATCTATTTTCCATTTATAATGTGTTATGAAATCATAATTTTTTAAAACACATTTATTTGTTATTCTAGCAATTGGAACATTAACATCATTATAACCACCAAAAACCAATAATTTTCTTTCGTTGAAAACATCTTGAACATCATTATTATCTTTATCATCATTTTGATTATTATCTTTATATAAATGTTTGCATAATTTATTATAATTTTCGATATTATGTTCAAATATTTTAATGAATATTAAAATATTGTAATACATTTTCGAATAACCATTGAATAATATGGTATTACTTGCTCTTTCATAAAGTTTATTAACACCTATATTAAATTTATTTATCTTGACGTCTCTTGTTTCTTTTGTTTCTACTACAATATTATTTATTGAATCAGTTAATTCCTTTGGTTTTTGATCATTTATAAATTTATTCATTGTGTTAATTATTTCATTATTATTTATTTTATTAAATTTTTTTGTTTCGTTAATAAATTTTATTACTAATTCTAAATCTTTTATTGTTAATATTATTTGTATTAATGTTGCACTAGTAATTGTAATTTTATCATCAATAATTAATGAATCGATTATAGGTCCATAATGAAGTTTTAATATATCTTGTATTTGTTTTTTATCGCAAAAAGTGATATATATTGCGCCATCTATTCTACCTGGTCTAATTAACGAAGAATTTTGACTTAAAAAACTTGTGTCGTTGGCTGTCATAAAAGTTATACGCCCATGAAATTCATCTATACCATCTAATAATTGTAATAACGTTGAAACTTGAATATTATTTTTATCCCACCAACAATTTGTTGTTAGATTAGTAGTATCTAAATCTTCAATTAATACAATATGAGGCGTTCCTGGACTAATATATCTATAAATTGCCGCATTGGCATCATTTATTATATTAGTAGAATTTAATATGTCAATACCGAAAACAAAAATAGGTAAATTATGTTCTACTGCAATACTTTTTATAATACTTGTTTTACCTGTTCCTGGTTCTCCATATAATAAAAATCCCATTTTATAAGGTAATCCTTTTTCATTATATATTTGTAATTGTGATTTGGATAAAAATAATTTAATTTTATCAACTAAATTTTTATTGACTGAATCAGATAATATAGTGTTATTTAATCGTTTATTAGTTTTTGTAATATTTTTTTCCCAAATTTTAAAATTTTTATTATCTTTGTCAGAAACTATAATCGGTTTAAAAATAATTAAATCATAATTATCACAAGTCAATATAATATAATCATGAATATTTTTAATATATTCTTGTATTATTTCTATGCTACAATTACAACTTATTTTAAAAATATTATTACTAATCGTTATATGCATTTTGTATTTTTTATTATCTTTATCAAATGTATCAATAATTGTAGTTTTACAAAATTCAACAATATCAAAATTTGTATTATAATCTGTTTGTGTAGTATTACATGCTTTAATTTGGTCTGAATATTTATTTGATATATATTTACTAAATGATTTATAATATATCATATTGCTATCTAAATTGATATATTTTTTTTGAAAATAATGTAGAGGAATAAAATTCATTAAATTTATTACAAAATTAAATATGAATATCATTAATGCTATTATTAATTTTGATAAAGGATAGCTTAATATTGATCTAGTTGGTAAATCATCTATAGGTATATATTGTATTAATAATACTGGTAAAACTGTATTGCAAGTTTCTATTATTATATTGCTCATTTTTTATTATTATCTATTACGCTGTCCATGATCTTGCTTAACTACTTTTTTTTTTAATTTAATTATGCGTCCTTATTTGATAAAATTGTAGAAAATATTAAATCTTCTGATTCATATATATATAGTCCCCTTAAAATTATGGTCAAAAAAGAAAGAATAAAAAAGCGAAACAAACAAAATAATAAGAAGGATAATAAAAATAAGGAAAAAGAAAAACAAAAAAGAAAAATGCAATATGAA